>OFDN01000202.1_pt1 | contig 57699 bp, 52 predicted proteins | sample 1520971 | NCBI WGS metagenome assembly OFDN01 (sample SAMEA94257418, study PRJEB24077) | hot springs metagenome | biome: Aquatic biome; feature: Geographical feature; material: Water | place: India | collected 2012-06-12 | depth 5 m | reverse complement strand
AAGCGCGCATCGTGGCGGCGCGTGCCGGGCGGCCCGATCTCGAGAACGGCGAACGTCTCACCTATGGCGACGGCGCGAGCTATGTCGGCCAGGCGGCCGACGGCAAGCGACAGGGTCTCGGAGTTGCCGAACTGGGCGACGGAGAACGCCAGGCCGGCGACTGGAGCGCCGACCGCCTGAACGGTCTCGGCACGGTCAGGCTGGCCGACGACACGCGCTATGCCGGCCAGTGGAAGGACGGCCAGTCGACGGGCCTCGGCATCCGCGAGAAGCCGGGCGTCGAGCGGGCGGAGGGCAACTTCGTCGGCGGCCGGCTCGAAGGCTTCGGGCTGCAGCGTACGCTCGTCGAGCCGAATGTCGTGCGGGCCGGCGAGTTCCATGCCGACCTTCTCGACGGGCCGGGTGTCGAGCGCATCGGCGAGCGCGAGCGCTACGAGGGCGGCTTCCGCAATGGTCAGCGTAACGGGTATGGCCAGTACACCGACGCCGAGGGCAAGACGCGCGCAGGCCGCTGGGCCGACGGAAAGCTCGTCGAATCAGTACCTTAGTCGCGTTCCAGGATCGCTGGCACGGATGTTGCGCCCCGCGGACTCGAAGAGAGCATCCGCCGACCGTGTCGAAGCCGTTGTCCGTAGTCCTGATCGACGACAATCCCGCCCGCGCCGAAATCGTGGAGTTGGGACTGCGCGATGCCGGCTACGTGCTGCTGGCGCGGCTCGACGGCACCCACGACCTCGCGACGCGCGTCAATAACCTGCAACCCGACGTCATCGTGGTCAGCATCGACAGTCCCAGCCGTGACGCGATCGAGGATCTGCGGCGTACGACGGAACAGCAGCCGCGCCCGATCGCCCTGTTCGCCGACCGCTCCGATCCCGCGACCATCGCCGCCGGCATGGAGGCGGGCGTTTCCGCCTATGTCGTGAAGGGATTGACGCAGGACCGCGTGCAGCCGGTCGTCGATGTCGCGGTTGCGCACTTCAATCGCTATCACGCGATGCGCGAGGAACTCGACCGCGCGCGCCTGTCGCTCGTCGAGCGCAAGACCGTCGATCGCGCCAAGGGCTTCCTGATGGAGCAGAAGGGGATCGGCGAGGAGGCCGCCTACAAGCTGCTGCGCAAGCTCGCCATGGACCAGAACAAGCGCATCGGCGAAGTGGCGCAGGACCTTCTCACCTACGCGAAGGCGCTGAAGTTCTGATCGCTTGCATGATCAAGGATCCCTCACTGCGTTCGGGATGACATCGTTGTTGAGATTGGCGCAATGCGTCGATCCAGAAATCCGTGTCATCCCGAACGCGGTGAGGGATCCTTCGCTTCGCGCGAACTGCCTGCCTCTTTGGCGGCACTGGCGCGCAAGCGGGCAGGCGCTATCACAACCATTCGGATGTGATTTCGACGCCGTGGAGCGTCCTCGCCGATTTCTTCAACCAGATCAGACGCTTCGCGATTGATCTCGGCGCGCCCGCCGCTTGGCATGCTTCCTGCTGTCTTGTCAGCGAGGCGCCCAATGACGGGCGGCTCCTGAATTTCGGGCAGGCCAATGGCGGTCTGCCTTCCCGGACAACGACGTCCCACACGGTCGCTTCATTGCGGCCGCCTGGGGCGTCGTTTTTTTTGGAGTCGAGTCTGGTGGGTCCCGTCGAACGACCGAAGGTGAGAGTGGGGTTCATTCCCCTGATCGACTGCGCGCCCGTCCTGTTCGCGGAGGTGCTCGGCCTCTACGAGCGTCACGGTCTCGACGTCGAGCTGCGCCGCGAGGTTTCCTGGTCGAACATCCGCGACAAGCTCGCGGTCGGCCTGCTCGACGCAGCACACATGCTGTCGCCGATGCCGCTCGCGACCACGCTCGGCATCGACAGCGTCAACGTCCCGATGATCGCAGCCATGACGCTGCACCTGAACGGCAATTCGATCACGCTGTCGAACGGCCTGTGGCGCGAGATCGAGGCAGCCGCGCCCGAGCATGTCGGAGACAATCGATCGGCCGGCGCCCCCCTTGACGCCCGCGCTCTGGCGGCGGTCGTCGCCCGCCGCGTGCGCGAGGGCCGGGCGCCGATCACGCTGGCGTCCGTCTTCACCTACTCCTCGCACAATCATCTGCTGCGCCTGTGGCTCGCGTCGGGCGGCATCGATCCCGACCGCGACGTGCGTCTCACGGTGGTGCCGCCGCCGCACATGGTGGCGCATCTCTCGGGCGGCACGATCGACGGCTATTGCGTCGGCGAGCCGTGGAACCAGCAATCCGCCAGCCTCGGCATCGGCCGCATCGCGGCGTCCAGCCGGCAGATCTGGGACTCGATGCCGGAGAAGATCCTCGGCGCGACCGAAGCCTGGGCGCAGCAGAACCCCAAGACGCTGATCGCGCTGGTGAAGGCCATCACCGAAGCCGGCGCCTGGCTCGACGAGCCGGCCAACAGGCCCGAGGCGGCTCGCATCCTGGCGACGCCGCGCTTCCTGAACGTGCCCGCGGACGTGATCGGCCGCTCGTTGAGTCAGCCCGACTTCCACATCTTCCATCGCCAGCTCGCCAACTTTCCGTGGCGCAGCCATGCCGACTGGTACCTGTCGCAGATGGTGCGCTGGGGCCAGGTCGCGCCGCGACCCGACATGCGTGCCGTCGCCGACCGCGTCTTCCGCAGCGACATCTATCGCGCCGCCGCCAGCGAACTCGGCCTGCCGTCCCCGCTCAGCGACCGCAAGGTCGAGGGTGCGCATCCCGATCCCTGGATCCTTCCGACCAACGGCGCGCCGGTCGCGATGGGGCCGGACAGTTTCCTCGACGGGTCGGTGTTCGACCCCAGCAATGAAACGTCAAAGACCTTCAAACAGCAGGAGAGCAATCATGGCTAACGGGATCGGCCGCAAGGGCCTGGGACGGCGCAACCTCATCAAGAGCGCCTCGCGCGTCGCGGCGACGGCCGCCCTGATGAGCGCCGTGCGTGCCTCCTTCCCGGGCGGCGCCTTCGCGCAGGCAGCCGGTCCGGAGACCAAAAAGGTCACCCTCGGTTTCATCGCTCTCACCGATGCCGCGCCGCTGATCATCGCCAAGGAAAAGAAGATCTTCGACAAGTATGGCATCACCGACGCCAACGTCGCCAAGCAGGCTTCGTGGGGCACGACGCGCGACAACCTCGTTCTGGGAGGCGAATCGGGCGGCATCGATGGCGCCCATATCCTGACGCCGAAGCCGTACCAGATCACGCTCGGCACCACGACGCCGGAGAACCGGCCGGTGCCGATGTATATTCTGGCGCGGCTCAACTACGACTGCCAGGGCCTGTCGGTTTCCAACGAGTTCAAGGGTCTGGGCGTCACCATCGATGCCAGGCCGCTCAAGGAGGCCTTCGCCAAGAAGAAGGCCGCCGGCAAGGAAGTGAAGTGCGCCATGACCTTCCCGGGCGGGACGCACGATGTCTGGATCCGCTACTGGCTCGCGGCGGCGGGCATCGATCCCGACAAGGACGTCTCGACCATCGTCGTGCCGCCTCCGCAGATGGTGGCGAACATGAAGGTCGGCAACATGGACGCGTTCTGCGTCGGTGAGCCGTGGAACGAGCAACTCGTGAACCAGGACATCGGCTTCACGGCGGCCATGACCGGCGAACTCTGGAAGAACCATCCGGAGAAGTCGCTCGGGATGCGCGCCGACTGGGTCGACAAGAACCCGAAGGCGGCGATGGCCATGCTGATGGCGGTGATGGAAGCCCAGCAGTGGTGCGAGAAGATGGAGAACAAGGACGAGCTCGCCACCATCCTCGGCAAGCGCCAGTGGTTCAACGTGCCGCCGGCCGATATCGTCAATCGCATCAAGGGTCAGTTCAACCACGGCGATGGCCGCAAGGTGGCCAACTCCGATCAGCTGATGAAGTTCTGGACCGGTGGCGTCTCGTATCCCTACCAGAGCCACGAACTCTGGTTCCTCACCGAGAACCAGCGCTGGGGCAAGCTGCCCATGGATCTCGACACCAAGGCGATCATCGGCAAGGTCAATCGCGAGGATCTGTGGCGCACCGCCGCCAAGAACATCGGTGCGGCGGAATCCGACGTTCCGAAAACCACGTCGCGTGGCAAGGAGACGTTCTTCGACGGCAAGGTGTTCGATCCCGAGGATCCGAAGGCCTATCTCGCCAGTCTCCAGATTAAGAAGGTGGCGTGATGCAGGCCGTTGCCAAAGCGGCCGTGTCGGTGGCCGACGCCGTTCCCGTTCCGGAATCCTCCGCCGAGATCGTCACATTTCGGCCGCCGGTACGCCCGGCCGTCGAGCGCGTCATGGAGATGGCGCGGCATGTCGTGAGCGTCGTCCTGCCGCCGCTCATCGTGCTCTCGATCACGCTGTTCGTCTGGCAGCTCCTCTGCTCGGAACCCGGCGCACGGCTGCCGCCGCCGACCAAGGTCGTGGCGGATGCCTGGGATTTCATCGCCGATCCGTTCTACGACAATGGCGGCGTCGACAAGGGCGCCTTCTGGCAGATCTCCAAGAGCCTCGGCCGCGTCGCGATCGGCTTCAGCCTGGCCGCGGTCGTCGGCATCGCGCTGGGCGTGCTGGTGGGCCAGAGCACCTGGGCGATGCGCGGCCTCGATCCGATCTTCCAGGTCCTGCGCACCGTACCGCCGCTCGCCTGGTTGCCGCTGTCGCTGGCCGGCTTCCGCCATGCCGATCCGTCGGCGCTGTTCGTGATCTTCATCACCTCGATCTGGCCGATCATCATCAACACGTCGGTGGGCGTGCGCAACATCCCGCAGGACTATCGCAACGTCGCGGCGGTGATCCGGCTTTCCTGGTGGGAGGTCTTCTACAAGATCACGCTGCCCGCGACCGTGCCCTACATCTTCACCGGCCTGCGCATCGGCGTCGGCCTGAGCTGGCTCGCCATCGTGGCGGCCGAGATGCTGATCGGCGGCGTCGGCATCGGCTTCTTCATCTGGGACGCGTGGAACAGCTCGCGCATCTCCGACATCATCGTGGCGCTCGTCTACATCGGCATCGTCGGCTTCCTGCTCGACAAGCTGATCGCGGTGATCGGCCATTTCGTCTCGCACGGCGTCTCGGCGCAATAGGGAGCACCTTCCATGACAACCCCCTATCTGAAGTTCGAACAGGTCGGCATGAGCTTCCGCCGCGGCCAGATGGCGACGGAAGTGCTGCGCGACGTCAACCTGCGCATCGAGCAGGGCGAGTTCGTCTCGCTGATCGGCCATTCCGGCTGCGGCAAGTCGACCCTGCTCAACATCCTGGGCGGTCTCCTGAAATCGACCAGCGGCGAGGTCTTCCTCGAAGGCAAGGTGGTCGACGATCCAGGTCCCGACCGCGCCATCGTGTTCCAGAACCATTCGCTGCTGCCGTGGCTGACCGTCTACGGCAACATCGCCATCGCGGTGGACAAGGTGTTCGGCAGCTCGAAGAGCAAGGCCGAGCGCCACGACTGGGTCATGCACAATCTCGAACTGGTGCAGATGGCCCAGGCCAGGGACAAGCGCCCGCACGAAGTCTCGGGCGGCATGAAGCAGCGGGTCGGTATCGCCCGGGCGCTCGCCATGCAGCCCAAGGTCCTGCTGATGGACGAGCCGTTCGGCGCGCTCGACGCGCTGACCCGCGCGCACCTGCAGGACAGTGTCATGGAAATCCATGCGCGGCTGGGCAACACGGTGATGATGATCACCCACGATGTCGACGAGGCGGTGCTGCTGTCGGATCGCGTGGTGATGATGACCAACGGCCCGGCGGCGACGATCGGCGAGATCCTGCCGATCAAGCTCGCCCGGCCGCGCCGCCGCCTCGAACTCGCAACCGACGCCGAGTACGCAAGGTGCCGCGCGGCCGTGCTCGAATTCCTCTATGCGCGTCACAGGGTTCCGGCCCGTGCCGCGGCCTAGCAGGTTTCCTCCCCCGTCAACGGGGGAGGTGTCGCCGTCATACGGCGACGAAGGGATCAGTCGTCTGTCGGTGATGACCCCTCCGTCGGCCTGTGAGGCCGACACCTCCCCATCTGAATGGGGAGGTGCATGAGCGAAGAGTTCGACGACGCCCAGAAGCAGTGGCTGCAGGGTTTCGTCAGCGGGATCGAAGCCCGCAAGGCGGCGGACAAGCTCGCCTCGCGCACGGCGGGATCGTCCTCCGAAGGCCAGCCGATCGGTCCCGACGCCCTGCAGCATGCCGCGCAGGACCGCACCGTGGCGTCGGGCGGCAAGCTGGTCGCCGAGGAGACCGCCAAGCGTGCACGCCATCCGCTCGATCGCTGGGACGAGGTGGTGGGCCGCGCCGAGGCCGGGCAATTCCCCAAGGGCATCGACGTCTTTCTCACGAAGTATCACGGACTCTTCTTCGTCGCGCTGGCGGAGAATTCCTTCATGTGCCGGCTGCGCATGCCCAACGGCATCCTGAACGCCTGGCAGATGCGTGGCCTGGCTGACGCGGCGGATGCCTTCGGGGGTGGCTATGCCGATGTGACGACGCGTGCCAACCTGCAGATTCGCGAGATCCCGGCGCGGCATGCCGTAGACCTGCTGCTCGCCGTACAGGATCTCGGCCTCACGGCGCGCGGCTCGGGCGCCGACAATATCCGCAACATCACCGGCAGCCCGACCGCCGGCATCGACCCGCAGGAACTCTACGACACGCGGCCGCTGTGCCGCGCCATGCATCACTACATCCTCAATCATCGCGAGATGTACGGCCTGCCGCGCAAGTTCAACATCGCCTTCGACGGCGGCGGGCGCGTGCCGGTGCTGGAAGACACCAACGACATCGGCTTCGTCGCGACCGAGGTGACGGGCGGCGCGGGCTTCGAGCCGGGCATCTATTTCCGCCTCCAGCTGGGCGGCATCACGGGTCATCTCGACTTCGCCTTCGAGACCGGGATCCTGCTGAAGCCCGAGGAGTGCGTGGCGGTGGCCGGCGCCGTGGTGCGTGCCTTCGCGATCCACGGCGACCGTACCAACCGCCAGAAGGCGCGCCTGAAATACGTGATCGACCGCATGGGTCGCGAGGCCTTCGTGGCGGCGGTCGAGAAGGAACATGGCGACAAGCTGCGTCGTGCCGCGGGCGCGCAGGTGGCGCCGCGCACGCTGGCCGACAAGCATGGGCATATCGGCGTGCATCGCCAGAAGCAGGCCGGTCGCAACTATCTCGGTCTCGTCCTGCCGGTGGGCCGCATGACCTCGGAGCAGATGCGCGGCATCGCCGGGATCGCGGACCGCTTCGGCAGCGGCACGATCCGCCTCACCGTGTGGCAGAACCTGCTGATCTCGGACGTGGCCGACCGTGACGTCGGTGTCTGCATCGCCGCCATTGCCGCCCTCGGTCTTCGCGTCGAGGCCAGCGCGCTGCGGCGCGGCCTGGTGGCCTGCACCGGCAATGCCGGCTGCAAGTTCGCGGCCGCGAACACCAAGGGCCATGCGCTGAAGCTCGTGGACCATCTCGAGATGCGGCTGGCCATCGACACGCCGATCAACATCCATCTGACCGGCTGCCATCATTCCTGCGCCCAGCACTATGTCGGCGACATCGGCCTGATCGCCGCCAAGGTCGAGCGCGGTGAGGACAGCGTCGAGGGCTATCACGTCTTCATCGGCGGCGGTGCGGCCTCGACGGCCGAGCAGGCGATCGCGCGAGAGTATGCGACCTCCGTCGCCTTCGACGATCTGCCGGCGCTTCTCGAAAGGTTGCTGACCGCCTATCTGGCGCATCGGGAATCCACGACGGAATCATTCTTCGAATTCTGCCGCCGCCACGAGATCGCCGCCCTGCGCGATCTGGCCGAGCGCGCACCGGTCCTGGCGCTCGCCGCATGAACGCCCTCGCGCCCATCCCGCAGATCGTCCCCGAGAATGCGCCCTTCTCGACCGAGCAGCGCGCCTGGCTGAACGGCTTCTTCGCCGCCTATCTCGGTGTCACCAACGGCGGCCGGGAAGGGGCGGCGACGGAGCCTGCCGAGCCGGAAGATTTCCCCTGGCACGATGCGGCGCTGTCGCTGGCCGAGCGGCTCGAACTCGCGAAGGACACTAAGCCGGAGCGCCAGCTCATGGCGGCGATGGCGCAGCTCGACTGCGGCCAGTGCGGCTATCTCTGCCAGACCTATGCCGAAGCCTTGTGGTCCGGCGCCGAGGCCGACATGGGCCGCTGTGTGCCGGGCGGCAAGGAAACCCAGCGCAAGGTGAAGGAACTCGTTGCCGCGCTCGAGCCGCTGCGCAACGGTTCGGCCGTCGCGGCGCCGGCGGTGAAACCCGCGGGTCAGGTCGGCTTCTCGCGCGACCGGCCGGCGCTTGCCACGCTGGTCGATGCCCATCCGCTCAATCGCGCCGGGTCCGCGAAAGACGTGCGGCATGTCGTACTCGATCTCTCGGCGAGCGACGTTACCTACGAGGCGGGCGACAGCCTGGGCGTCTTCGCCCGCAAGAACCCGCAGCTCGTGCAGGCCGTGCTCGATCGGCTGGGCGCCACCGGCGAGGAGATGGTCGGCGTCGATCACGAAGCATTGCCGCTGCGGCAGGCCTTGCTGAGCAAGGTCGACATCGCCCGCCCGAGCGACGAGTGCATGCTGTTCCTGGCGAACCGGGCCTTCGACGGCGAGGAGGCGTTGACGCTCCAGGCGCTGGCCGCGGGCGAGGGGCCGCCGGAACTGGCCGAGGCCGATCTGCTCGATCTCCTGCACGCGTTCCCGTCGGTCTCGCCGTCGCTGCCCGGCCTGCTGAATTCGCTCGATCGGCTGCAGCCGCGTCTCTACTCGATCGCCTCGTCGCCCAAGGCGCATCCGCGCGAAGTCCATCTCACCGTATCGGCGGTGCGTTGGGATACCAAGGACAGGACTCGCACCGGAATCGGCTCCTGCTACCTCGCCGACTTCGCCAAGCCGGGTGATGTCATTCCCGTGTTCGTACAGAAAAGCCACGGCTTCGCGCCGCCGGTCGACGATACGGTGCCGGCCATCATGGTCGGACCGGGCACCGGCATCGCGCCGTTCCGCGCCTTCCTCGAGGAGCGGGACGCGCGCGGAGCGAAAGGTCGGAACTGGCTGTTCTTCGGCGATCAGAAACGCAGCAACGATTTCCTCTACGAGGACCAGATCGTCGACTGGCAGCGGCGCGGCGTGCTGTCTCGGCTCGATCTCGCTTTCTCGCGCGACCAAGCGGAGAAGGTCTACGTTCAGACGCGCATGCGCGAGAACGCCGCCGAATTGTGGGCGTGGTTCGAGCAGGGCGCACACTTCTATGTCTGCGGCGATGCCAAGCGCATGGCCAAGGATGTGGAGACCGCACTGCTCGGTATCGCCATGGACAAGGGCGGCAAGAACGCCGTGGCGGCGAAAGCCTGGCTTGACGGGCTGGCGAAAGCCGGCCGGTATCAGCGCGATGTCTACTAGGGTCCTTACAGTGAGCGTTGACCTACCCGACCTCATCCTGAGGAGCCGTGCGCAGCACGGCGTCTCGAAGGATGGGCAACGGACGCGATGCGCGTGCCCACCCTTCGAGACGCGCTCCTGCGGAGCGCTCCTCAGGGTGAGGTCCTTGTTGTTGTCATGACCGCCGGCGTCCACACGACCTGTCCCTATTGCGGCGTGGGATGCGGGATCGTCGCAACACCCGACGGGAAGGGCGGTGCCGCGATCGCGGCCGATCACGACCATCCCGCCAACCAGGGACGCCTCTGTTCCAAGGGCGCGGCGCTGGGCGAGACGCTGTCGCTCGAGGATCGCCTGCTGCATCCCGAGATCGACGGCCAGCGGGTCTCGTGGGATGTCGCACTCGACGCCGTTGCGGACGGCTTCCGCAAGACGATCGAGGAACACGGCCCCGACGCGGTCGCCTTCTATGTCTCCGGCCAGTTGCTGACCGAGGACTATTACGCCGCCAACAAGCTGATCAAAGGCTTCCTCGGTACGGCCAACATCGACACCAACTCGCGCCTCTGCATGGCGTCCTCCGTGGCGGGCCACAAGCGCGCCTTCGGCAGCGACACGGTGCCCGGACGCTACGAGGATTTCGAGCAGGCAGACCTGGTGGTGCTGGTCGGCAGCAATCTCGCCTGGTGCCATCCCGTGCTGTTCCAGCGGCTCGAGGCAGCAAAGCGCGCGCGGCCCTCTATGAAGGTCGTGGTCGTCGATCCGCGCCGCACCGAGACCTGCGACATCGCCGATCTTCATCTCGCGCTGAAGCCGGGCAGCGACGTGGCGCTGTTCAACGTCCTGCTGGCCTGTCTCGCGGAGCGCGGCGCGGTCGACCGGCGCTTCGTCGAGCGGCACACGTCGGGTCTCGACGAGGTGCTCGCGGTCGCGAAGGCAACGGATGCAGGCGCCTGTGGCCTGGCACCCGCCGATCTCGCGACCTTCCTCGACTGGTTCGCCCGCACCGAGAAAGTCGTGACGCTCTATTCCCAGGGCGTGAACCAGTCGAGCGCCGGCGTCGACAAGGTGAACGCGCTGATCAACTGCCATCTGCTCACCGGCCGCATCGGCCGGTCCGGCATGGGGCCGTTCTCGATCACCGGCCAGCCCAATGCGATGGGCGGCCGCGAGGTCGGGGCGCTGTCCAACACGCTGGCCGCCCACATGGATTTCGGCGCGGCGGACGTCGATCGTGTCGGTCGCTTCTGGCGCGCCGCGCGCATGGCGACCAGGCCCGGCCTCAAGGCGGTCGACCTGTTCGAGGCCGTCCGCGCCGGGCGCATCAAGGCGGTGTGGATCATGGCGACGAACCCCGTCGACAGCCTTCCGGATGCCGACGCGGTGCGCGAGGCGTTGCGCGCCTGCGAATTCTCGATCGTCTCGGAGGCGGTGCGTACCACCGACACCGTCGACGCCTGCCGCATCCGCCTGCCGGCGCTTGCCTGGGCGGAGAAGGACGGCACGGTGACCAACTCCGAACGCGGCATCTCGCGGCAACGGCCGTTCCTGCCGGCGCCCGGTGAAGCGAAGCAGGATTGGTGGATCGTCTCGGAGGTCGCACGGCGTCTCGGCCATGGCGAGGCCTTCGCGTGGCGCGGCGTCGCCGACATCTTCCGCGAGCATGCCGCGCTTTCCGGTTTCGAGAACGGGGGTACGCGCGATTTCGACATCGGCGCCTGCGCCACGCTCGACGACGCCGCCTACGAATCGCTGCGGCCCTTCGTGTGGGGCGGCGGGAGCGACAAGCGCTTTTTCGGCGAGGGTGTTTTCTTCCACGCCGACCGTCGCGCGCGGTTCGTTGCCACGGCGGCGCGCGCGCCGGTGAATGCGCCGGAAGCGTCGCGTCCGCTCATCCTCAATACCGGTCGCGTGCGCGACCAGTGGCACACGATGACCCGGACCGGAAAGTCGGTGCGTCTCGCCGGGCATCGCCCCGAGCCCACCGTCGAACTGCATCCCCGCGATGCGTCGGCACGCGGCCTCTTCGACGGCGACATCGCCGAAGTGACGAGTGCATGGGGCCGCGGCGTGATGCGGGTGCATGTGACCGATTCGTTACGCGCCGGCGAGGTCTTTGCGCCCATGCACTGGACCGCGCAGGTGAGCCGTGCGGGTCGCATCAACGCTGCAGTGAATCCCGTCGTCGATCCGATCTCGGGACAACCCGAGCTGAAGCACACGCCCGTCGATATTCATCGTCTGGATATGCGTTGGCATGGCACGATTCTCGCTCGTCGCGCAGTCATGCTGCCGGAGATTTCATATTGGGCGCGGATGCAGGGCGCCGGCTATCACGCCTACGTCGTTGCCGGCGAGCAGTCTTTCGCAGTTGCACAACGCGCCCTGGCCGCTTCCGTGCGCACGACCAATCCCGGCCCGTGGCTCGTCGGCGAGAAAAATGTCGCCGCCGTCATCAGCGACGGAAGAGTCGAGGCGATCATGACTTTGACGGAGACGTTCGACGCCGGGGCGCGCGACCGCTTCGCGCCCTTCATGGCGCTCGATCGCCTGACGGTGTCGCAGCGCGACGAGCTGCTGAACGGCGGCACCGACATGCATCGCGGCGGCGAAGTCTGTGCATGCTTCGGCGTCTCCTGCGGCGCGGTCGAGGCGGCGATTACCGACGGAGCGACCTCGCTGGCCGCTGTCGCCGCAAAAACGCAGGCCGGCAGCAATTGCGGTTCCTGCCGTCCCGAACTTCGCGCGCTGTTGCGCAAGGCCCGTCTCGCAAAGGCCGCCTGATGCAGACCTTTCCGCTCTTCCTTACCCTGCAGGGACGCCGGGCCCTGATCGTCGGCGGTGGCGAAGCCGCCGCCCGCAAGGCCGAGCTGCTGCTCAAGGCCGGCGCGCAGGTCTCCCTCATTGCCGGAACGGTGGGGGGCGAGATCGCCCAGCTGATCTCGGAAGGCCACATCTCCTGGGCCGGCTGCGCCTTCCATGACAGCGAACTGGACGGGGTTTCCCTTGTCATCGTGGCCAGCGAAGACGAATCCGAACAGGCGCGCGTCTCGGCCGCGGCGCAGACACGATGCGTGCCCGTCAACGTCGTCGACCGGCCAGCCCTCTCTAGCTTCATCATGCCGGCGATCGTCGACCGGGCGCCCGTGACCATCGCCATTTCGACGGCCGGCACGGCTCCCGCCCTCGCGCGCCGCATTCGCGCCGAGATCGAACGCACTCTTCCGGCTGCGCTGGGCCGTCTGGCGCGCTTCGCCGACGTCTTCCGCGAGCAGGTGCGGCGAACGCTGGCGGTGCCCCGTGCACGGCGGCGTTTCTGGGACCGCGTTTTCGAGGGCCGGGTCGGCGAACTCGCCCTGGCCGGTGACGAGATCGGCGCGCGCCGCGAGCTGATCCGCCTGCTCGACGGCGTGCGAAACGAGACGGCGTCGGTCGGCATGGTCCATCTGGTGGGGGCCGGCCCCGGCGATCCCGACCTGCTGACCCTGAAGGCGCACCGGCTGCTGCAGCGCGCCGATGTGGTGGTCTACGACCGGCTGGTCTCGGACGAGGTCCTGTCGATGGCCCGGCGCGACGCGGAGCGCGTCTATGTCGGCAAGCGCCGGGCGAACCATTGCATGCCCCAACAGGAGATCAACGACCGGCTGGTGACGCTGGCCCGCGCCGGCAAGAGCGTCGTCAGGCTGAAGGGCGGTGATCCCTTCGTGTTCGGCCGCGGCGGCGAGGAGGTCGAGGCGCTGGTGAGGGCTGGCATCGCCGTCGAGGTCGTGCCGGGTGTGACGGCGGCCCTGGGCTGTGCGTCGAGCGCGGGCATTCCGCTCACCCATCGCGATCATGCGCAGGCCTGCGTGCTCGTCACCGGCCACCTCAAGAATGGCACGGTCGATCTCGACTGGCAGATGCTGTCGCGGCCGCGCCAGACCGTCGTCATCTATATGGGAGTGGGCGCGCTGCAGCAGATCGCCTCGCAGCTCATCGCCCACGGATTGCCGGCATCGACCCCGGTTGCCCTCATCGAGCACGGCACGACCGAACGGGAGCGGCGGGTCGTCGGCACCCTCGCCACCATCGACGGGCAGGCGCAGCGGGCGCGTTTGACCGGTCCGACTTTGTGCATGGTGGGTGAAGTCGTGGGGCTGGCGCTCAGCCGCGACCAGGAATTTAGCTTTGAGTCGAGAATGGGTCTCTGATATGGGTGTCTGTGACAAAAATGCAACAACACCGGGGCAGGGATGCGTAGCTTTGTACTGAGCCTGGCGACACTGTTGGCATTTGCCGGCACCAGCTTCGCCCAGACCAATACGGGCGCTTCGAGCGCTCCAAAAGTGAAGACCGCCGCAAGTACTCAGAGCACTAGCACGAAAAAGAGGACCGCTGCACCGGCCAAGTCGGCAAACGTCCAGAAGGTTGCCGCCCAGCAGAAGAAGGCGCCGGCCGCCACCCCGCAGCAGCTCCGCGCCGGCCGCTATGCCGGCTTTGCGCCGGCCGCCGCCCTGGCCGCGCCGCTGCCGGCTCCGGAACTCGACCTGTCGAGCCCGCGCAGCCTGAGCCTGGTGAACTTCAACACCAAGGAAGAGATAACGGTCACCTACTGGTCGAACGGCGCCTATCACCGCAGCGCGCTCGACCAGCTCAACCAGTTCCTGCGTGACAGCCGCGACAGTGGCGTGACGGAAATGGACCCGCTGCTGTTCGACGTGCTGTGGCACACCGCCCGCATTGCCGGCTTCGGCGGCCAGATCGAGGTCCTGTCGGCCTTCCGCTCGCCCGAGAGCAATGCCTGGCTGGCCAGCGTCAGCCGTGGCGTCGCGCGCGACAGCCAGCACATGAACGGCAACGCCATGGACATCCGCTTTCCGGGCGTCCCGGTGTTCCGCATTCGCCAGGCGGCCCGCTCGCTCAACATGGGCGGCGTCGGCTTCTATCCGCGCTCCGGCTTCGTGCATCTCGACACGGGTCCCGTCCGCTACTGGTAGCCTCATGAGCCGCATCGAGATCGTCGAGGGCGACATCACGCGTCTCGACGTCGATGCGATCGTCAACGCCGCCAACGAGAGTCTGTTGGGCGGCGGTGGCGTCGATGGCGCCATCCACCGCGCCGCCGGTCCCGAGCTTCTCGCCGAATGCCGAACCCTGGGCGGTTGCCCGACCGGCGAAGCGAAGATCACGAGCGCCTACCGGCTGAAAGCGCGCCACGTCATCCATACGGTCGGTCCTGTGTGGCACGGCGGCCGGCAAGGCGAGCCCGAACTGCTGGCGCGCTGCTATCGCAACAGCCTGGCGCTCGCGATCGTGCACGGCCTGCACAGCATCGCCTTCCCCGCCATCTCGACCGGCATATACGGCTATCCGAAGCGCGAAGCCGCCGAGATCGCCGTCCACGAGGTCAACATGATCCCGCTGATCGAGCGGGTCGTCTTCTGCTGTTTCGACACGGAAACCGCCGACCTCTATCGCGAGATCGTGGGCGCCGCCGGATAGCTGCCGTCGCGGCGCAGCCGTAAAGAACCTGTCCCACAGCGCATCCTTCGAATCGCCCGACAAGGGTGCACCGTCAGGTCCCGTGATCAAACGTCTACAGAAGCTGGCGCTGGGCCAGGCGATGGAAGGCGCCCCGTCGGCCCATCAGCGCTTCGTAGGTGCCACTCTCGACGATGCGGCCGCGCTCCAGCACCAGGATGCGGTCGGCATGGCGAATGGTGCTGAGGCGGTGAGCGATGACGAGGCGGGTCGCATTCGTCGCCGCGACGCTGCGGCCCACGATCGCCTGGGTGCGGTTGTCGAGGGCGCTGGTCGCTTCGTCGAAGAACAGCAGGCGCGGCTTGTGCGCCAGCGCGCGCGCGATCATCACGCGCTGGCGCTGGCCGCCCGAGAGTGTGCCGCTGCCTTCCGACACGAATGTCTCAAGCCCCATCGGCAGGGCGGCCACATCGCTGTCGAGCCCGGCCTGGCGCACGGCTTCTTCCACTGCGTCGCGCGACAGCGGCGCGATGCCGGCGATGTTGTCGCGGAGGCTGCCCGGCACCAGCCTCGAGGTCTCCAGCACCGTGCCGATCTGGCGGCGCACCAGGCGGAGGTCGAGCTTCTCGAGGTCGCGGTCGTCGTAGTAGACGCCGCCGCGCGCCGGCGTCTCGAAGCCCAGCAGCAGGCGCAGAAGGGTCGACTTGCCCGATCCGGAGGCGCCGACGATGGCCACGCTCTCGCCCGGCCGCGCCTCGAAGCTGACATCGTCCAGGATCCAGGGTCCCTCGGGGGAATAGCGGAAAGACAGGCCGCGCACCGCAATCTGGCCGCCCAGCGGCCCGGGATCGGCGCGGTTCTCCTCGACTTCCAGCGGTGCTTCGAGCACCGGGCGGACGCGCGCCAACAGGGGCACCGCCTCGATGCCAGTGTTGAGCGCCGAAGCGAACCCCAGCAGCGCGGCGGTGAACTGGCCGAAGGCGCTGTTGAAGGCGGCGAAGGTGCCGACGTCGATCGGATCGGGGCCGCCGGCCGAGATCCCGAAGATGCAGATCGCGCCGGCGATCGGAAGGCTCGTCGCCAGCACGGTCTGGAAGCCGGCCAGCCGGCCGGAGCGCGCGCTGTGTACCCGCTGCCCGGCAAAGGCCTCGGACCATCGCGCGAAGGCCCGAAGTTCGGCCGCGGCGATACGCAGCTTGGCGATGCCGTCCAGCAGCTCGATCAGCAGGCCGGAGACGATGCCCTTGCGCTGGTAGACGATGCGCTCCAGCCGCATCTGCAGGCGGCCGAGCGTGAAGATCAGCAGCGCCGCTACGACCGCATAGGCGGCGGCGAAGGCAGTCAGCGAGGCGTCGTAGACCAGCATCAGCCCCAGGCTGGCCAGCGAGAACACGCCGCTGATGGCGCCGCTCACCGCCACGCCCGACAGGATGCGGCGCACCGTGTCGATGCCCAGGATGCGCAGCGCCAGGTCGCCCACCGGATAGTCGCGGAAGAACGACGCCCGCAGCCGGACCACGCGGTCCCAGACGGCCGGCTGCAGGCGGCGGTCGATCTGCGTGCCGAGCCGGATCAGCGCCAGCGCACGAGCGACCTGGAAGCCGGCTCCGCCCAGCGCGCTGGCGCCCAGCAGCAGCAGCATGTCGGACAGCAGCGTCATGCGGCCCTGCGGAATCGCGGTGCCCAGGATGGCGCCCGTCGTCACCGGCAGCAGCAGCCCGGCCAGCATCGCGGCGAGCGAGGCCGCCAGCAGCCAGGCGATGTCGCCATGGACGCCGAAGGCGGCGAACCTCAGCAACTCCCGCGTCGTCACCTGCTCGGGCAGGGCCGGATAGAGCATGTAGCCACGCCCGGAGAGGGCGGCGGCGGCCGTCCCGTCGATCGTGGTCTCGTTTTCCGTCCCCTTGCTCGAATCGAGAGCGCGCCATCGCCCGCGGCGCCACACCAGACCGAGCGGCCGCGACGTCGTCGCCTCCACGGCGATGAAGGCCGGTCCCTCCTCGGTCCACCAGTCGCCCGACAGGGCGATCTCGCGGAAGCGGAATCCGGTGACGTTGGCGAAGCGGCCGAGCCGTTCGAACAGGCCTGCGCCGGGATCGTCGTCGTGCGGCCAGCGCAGGGTGAGACCCTCCGCCTCGGCCACGACCGCGAGCGCGGCGGCCAGTGGATCGTGGGCGGCAAGCGTCGCCGCCGCGATCTTCGGGCGGCGGAAGGCGGCGATGTCCCGCAGCCGCTGCAGCGACTGCGCGGCCGCGGCCTCGTCGAGCGACAGCGCGGCCTGTCGGCGGTGGCGCTCGGCGGTTTCGGCCGTGACCAGGGCCGCGCCCACCCGGCGGGCAAGCTCGCCCGACCACGGGCCCAGCGCTTCGCCGGGCAGGTCTGCCAGAAGCGTCGCCGTGTCGATGGCCTCGATCGTGCCGTCGCCGGTGATCTCGGCGCCGATCTGGTTGCCGATGACCAGCAGCTCTCGTTCCGGCGAAGCGGCAACGTCGCCGGCGGCGGGGTACCGTAGGACCGACGCGGAGGCGCGCAGCCAGACGACCACGTGCGCCGTCACGATGGTGCCAGCCGCCGACGCCCGCCGCTGGCCCGGTTCCAGCCGCAGGGCCGAGCCGTCGCCGTGCGGCAACCCGGGACAGGCGAGCAGGGCCGCGTACCAGGCCTCGACTGATGCGGCGTCGAGCGGGCCGTCGGTCAGCGCCGGCCCGTCCGCGGCGGGATCGCTGTCGGCCAGCAGGAAGACGGCGTCCGCCGCGGCAAGGGAGAAGACCGCCGTGCCGGCCGGCAGGTCGGCCAGGAAGTGGCGTTGGCCGGCCGCGCCGGTCTCATCGACCACGACGCCGTGGAGTCGTGCGGGCCTCGCAAGCCTGGCGGGCTTCGTCAGGCCGGCGAGATCGATCGCTTTCCCGTAGATCCCTCCCATGACCGTCACGCGTCCTGTTCGGCGCTGATCAGCCGGGCATAGGACCCGGCCGCCGCCAGAAGCGTGGCGTGGGTGCCGCGTTCGACCACCTTGCCGCGTTCGAGAACGATGATCTCGTCGCAGTCGCGGATCGTGCTGAGGCGATGCGCGACCAGCACGCAGGTCATGCCGCGCCGGCGGATCGCCTGCAGGATTTCCTGCTCGCTGATCGCGTCGAGCGCGCTGGTCGCCTCGTCGAGCACCAGGACCGCGGGCTCCTGCACCAGCGCACGCGCGATCTCGATGCGCTGGCGCTGCCCGGCGTTGAGGTTGCGGCCGCCTTCCTCGATCGTGGCATCGGCGTTTCGCGGCAGGTTCTGCACGACTTGCGAAAGCCCCACATCCTCGATCGCCGCGACCAGCCGCGCCTGCGGCACCGTGGAGTCCCACAGGGTGACGTTGTCGCGCAGCGTGCCGCGGAACAGGTGAATGTCCTGGTCGACCGAACCCACCAGGTGCGAGAGGCGTTCGCGTCCCCAGCCGGCCAGCGTATGGCCGTCGATGCGCACCTGCCCAGCGCGCGGCTCGTACAGTCCGGTGATCAGGCGGCCCAGCGTCGACTTGCCGCTGCCCGAATCGCCGACGAGCGCCACCCATCGCCCCGGCGCGACGTCGAGCGAGAAGTCCTTGATCAGCGGCGGTTCGAGCGGACTGTAGCCGAAGCTGACGCCCTCCATCGCGAGATGGCCCGCAGCGCGCGCGTCGGCCGGCGCGGAGTCGATGGAAGAGGCGACGGAGGAGGTGGCGGAAGGGAAGCGCCAGTCGCGGCGATACTGCAGGACATCGTCCAGTCGCGCGAGGTCGGCCGAGGCCTGCTGGACCTTGCTGGCGACGCCGACCATCTGCTGGACCGGCGCGAAGAAGCTCGTCATCAGCCCCTGGAAGGCGACCAGCGTGCCCACGGTCAGGGCGCCGTCGATGACCAGCAGCGCGCCGGTGCCGAGTACTGCCAGCCCGGTCAGGCTCGACACGATCGGCGGAACCAGGTTCACCACCTGCTGGTAGATCGTGAGCTTCTGTTCGGAGTTGATGACGCGCGCGTGGTAGCCCGCCCATTTCGCGAAGAAGTCCCCTTCGGCGCCGGTCGCCTTGAGGCTCTCGATCGACTGCAGGCCGACGACGGACGCCGAGAACAGCTTGCCCTGCTCGGTTTGCAGGCGCAGCGCCACGTCCTTCAGCGGACGGTTGACCAGCCGCAGGGTGACGACGTTGACGATGGCCCCGCCGATCGCGATCGCCGCCAGGGTGGTGTCGTAGACGACCAGCACCGCCCCCAGGAAGACCGCCGTCAGGCAGTTCGCCGCCGCGTTGCCGAAGTGGACCGTGAGCAGGGTTGCGACGCGGTCGTTAGCCTCGACCCGGTTCACCACGTCGCCGGTGAAACGCTGGGCGAAGAACTCGACCGGCAGCCGCAGGACGTGCCAGACGAAGAGGGCCGACTGCTCCAGCGCCAGCCGCAGCTCGATGCGCAACAGGGCGAGTTGCTGGATCGTCGTCAGCAGCGCGCTCAGCACGAACGTCATCCCCAGTCCGATCAGCAGCGGTCCGAGCCAGCCGCCGAACTGCTTGACCAGGATGTCGTCGATGAAGATGCGCGTCATGCCGGGAACGACGATGCCCGGCACCACCAGCATCAGGCCGATCCAGGCCACGAAGGCGATGGCCGGCTCGAAGCCCCCCAGCCGGCGACCCAGCCGGGCGATCGGCGACGACGACGGCCCGCCGGGTTCGAACCCTGCGCCGGGTCGAAGCTCCAGCGTGACCCCGGTGAAACTCTCGCCGAATTCCCGGCGCGATACGGTGCGCGGGCCCACGGCCGGGTCGTTGAGATGGACCCTGTTGCGCGAGGCGCCCTCGACGACGAGGAAGTGATTGAAGTTCCAGAACACGATCACCGGGAATGGGCCGGCCAGGACCTCGTCGGCCTCGCGGCGGAAGCCCTTGGCCTCCAGCCCGTAGCTGCGCGCGGCGCGCAGCACGTTGCTCGCCTTGCTGCCGTCGCGCGACACGCCGCACACGACCCGCAGTTCTTCCAGCGGCACCCGGCGGCCGAAATGGGCGAGCATGATGCAGAGCGCGGCGGCGCCGCACTCCACCATCTCCATCTGCAGGACGGTCGGCGTGCGGACGCGACGTCCCGACCTTCCGAGACGCATCATGCCTCGATGCCGAGCAGCTTGCGCAGCGCCGGCAGCACCAGCGTCACCGGACGCTGCTGCCGGACGATCACGTCGACGTCGATCAGCGTGCCGCGCGTCACCTTGAAGGGCGGCCCCTTGCCGATCCACCAGGCGAAGCCGCTCGGGGTTTCGCTGCTCTCGACCACGGTGATGCGGGCCAGGACCGGCGCCCCCTTGCCCATCAGCGTGCGGGTCAGGCTGGGATTGCGCAGGATCGCGTTGACCTCGGGCTCGGAAACGGTGCTCTCGGTGATCTCCTCGATGCGGCCGCGCATCGCGCCATGCTCTTCCTTGCTGACCGTCACCGGGTGGACCCTGACGTCCATGCCGGCCATGACGCGCTTGCCCATCTCGCCGCCGAACAGCGCCACGACCTCGTAGCGGGGCACGGTCGAGACCTGGTTGATCGTGGCGATGACCGTTCCCGGCGAGACGACATCGCCCACGCCGACGCGGACCTCGTCGATCACGCCGTCGATCGGCGCTTCGACGCTGGTGCCGATCGCATGCTCGGTCTTCAGCCGCTCGACATCGGCCTTGACCGCGTCGATGGCGATCTGGGCCTGGCGCTGGCGGTCGGCGATCGACTCGCGCTTCTGTTCGAGCGACGATTCGACCTCGATCTTGCGCGAATTCGCGGTCGCGATCGACAGCGTCGTCTGGTCGAACTCCTGCTGCATGTTGACCACGTTGGCGGCCGTCACCAGGCCTTTCGTCTTCAGCTCCTCGTAGCCGCTCAGGATCTTCGACAGGCGGTCGACCCGGATTTTGGCCGCCGCGATTTCCTGGTCGATCGCCGCCTGCTGGCGACGCGCCACGTCTTCGCTCTTGGCGAGGACGGCCTGGTCCGCGGCCCGCAGCCGGACGAGATTGTCCTCCATGGCCGCGAGACGGGCCGACGTGCCGTCGAGCTGCGCGCTCAGCGATGCCTGGCGGATGCGGGCAATGACGCTGCCGGCGCGGACACGGTCGCCGCGCTTGACCAGCAGCTCGGTCACCGGACCCGATGTCACCGGCTCGACGGTGAACGATCCCCTGCCGTCGAAGAGCAGCACGCCGCGCCCGCTGGCCCGCGTCGGGATCGATCCGTAGAAGGCCCAGACCAGCCCGGCCACGATGATGGCGGCCGCCGCCACCGCCATCAGCCGCATCGCCGGCGGAATCAGGCGGATGCGCTGGTCGAGTTGCTCGGGAGAATTCAGGCGCTCCAGCGCGGCGCTGCGGAAAAGCGGCGCCTGCCGTCCAAGCGGCGTACTTACCTGCTCGGTCATCGTCTCAAGTCGGGCCCCCGGCCTTTCGGCTCCCCCGTCCATTAAAACACTGTTAGAGAAGGCGGAATACTGCCAATCGATCCGACCTGCGCGTCAGGGCAGTGGGAAGGAATCGGACCCCCCCCCCGGTGCCGGACGTCTGGTCGCGTCCCTTTGCACGACGGGCCATCATCGCGTAGGCACCGCCGGGTGTCCCCGCTTGCTCCTCCGTCCGCGGCGTCAGGCCGGCGATACCACCGAAGCGTCTCGACGCTCCTCGACAGGCTCGCCGCCTCCGAACTGGCCGCACTGCGTACGGCCGGCGACCGTGGCGCCCCGGCGGCGCCCCTGCGACGGCAGTTCCGGACGCACATCGATCGGGTCGTGGCGGCCCTGTTGATGCCGCATCTGCGCCGCGAGATCGTGCTCTGGCGACATGCGCGCTCGATGGGCGGCTGGGCCTTGACCACCGGGCCCGAACCGGCGCCGGAGGACGACGGGACGGCACTCGATCACATGGATACCGGCGGCTGGGAAGCGCTGTTCGAGCGCCTGCCGCTGCTGCGGGAGCTGGTCACGACCGTCGTTGCCGGGGAAGTCGCTGCGGCGCAACGCTTCCTCGCCGATCTGCGGCAGGATCTGCCAGCGCTGTCCGCCACCTTCTTCGCGGGCGATGGGGTCGAGGCGGTCGCGGTGCAACCCGGCCTCTCCGATCCGCACGCGGGCCGGCGGACCGTCTGCGCCGTGCGCTTCGGCAACGGCCGGACACTGATCTACAAGCCGAGGCCAGTCGGCATGGAGCGCGGCCTCGGCGATCTGCTCGCTTGGCTAGCCGATCGCAAGGCGCCGCTCTTGATGCCCGCGCCGGCGGTCTGCGATTGCGGCGATCACGGTTGGATGGCTTTCGTGCCCTTCACGCCGTGCGCGGCGGCGGGCGACGTCGAACTTTACTTCCAGCGGCTGGGCGCGCTCGCCTGCCTGCTCGCCTGTCTCGGGGCCGTGGACTGCCACGCCGACAACTTCATTGCCCGGGGCGCCGCGCCGGTGCTCGTCGATGCCGAGACGCTCCTGCATCCGCGGCTGGCGGCCAGTCCCGGCTTCACCCTGATGGAGACCGAAATCTTTCCGCGCTCGCTGGTGACGCCGCGCGGGCAGACGATCGTCTATGGCGGCTTCGACAAGGAATATGCCCCCCTCGGCGAGGCGGTCGAAGCCGCGGCGCGTTCGAGCGGGCAGCGCAACCTGCCGCATTTTGGGGGAGAAGCCATGACTCTGGCGGCGCATCGCGCCGCAACCGAAACGGGTATCGCTGCCATGGCGGACTGGCTTGATCGTCACGCCGCGGCCCTTCTGGCCGAAGACGGACCGGTGGCAGGACTGGCAGAGAATGCACCCCGGGTGATCCTGCGCCCGACCAGCCTCTATGCAGCGGTGCTGGTCGACTCCTGGAAGGAGACGGCGCTGGGCGATGCGGCAACGCGAGCGGCCGGCATTGCCAGGCTGCGGCGCTACGACGATCCGACGTTGTCGCCCATCGCCTGGGACGCCATTCATCGCGCCGAACGCGAGGCTCTGGTTGCGGCGGACATACCGTCCTTTCGACTCGACCCGGCATCCGGCGACCTGCTGGCGGGAAGTCGCGTGGTGGCGCCTGCCGCCTTCGCGCCAGTCCGGGATCGGCTCGCGCGCGGGTTCGCGGAACCCTTGCGCGCCTGCCGCGACGGAACGGCCGGCGCGGCAGGCTGAGGCGGCGCTTTGATCGGCCGGCTCGTTTGCCTCTTCATCACGGACGTGGGACGGCTATAGTCACATACCGCGTTGCGAGGGGGAGGCAGTCATGAGCGATTCAGGGAAGGACGCTGCGCAGGCCGCGCGCGCAAGGATTATCGCCAGGGCTTGGAGCGATCCGGCCTTCAAGGCCGAGCTGCTGGCCGATCCTCACAAGGTGCTGACGGCAGCTGGCATCGCACTGAAGCCCGGCGTGATGATCAAGGTGGTCGAGAATACCGACAGCCTTCACCATCTCGTGCTGCCGCCGAAGCCGAGCGGCGAACTGAACGATGTCGAGCTCGACAAGGTGGCCGGCGGCACGATGCCCGGGATTGTGCTCAGGATGATGCAGGCCTACGCCACGGGGATTGTCCAGGACCTGGGCTGAGTGGTGGTCGATTCTGTCTCCCGCCGGTGAGCGTATCTCAATCGCCCGGCCGACGGGAGGCGTGAGGCCGTTGCAGCGACGGGATCAAAGGAGAAGGGGGAACTCATGGCTGATTCGGCACAGGACAAAGCACACGCCTCGTATGGAAACATCATTGCCAAAGCCTGGAGCGACCCGGCGTTCAAGGCCGAGCTGCTGGCCGATCCTCACAAGGTGCTCACGGCAGCCGGCATGGCATTGAAGCCCGGCGTGACGATCAAGGTGGTGGAGAACACCGACACCCTCCACCATCTCGTGCTGCCGCCGAAGCCGACCGGCGAATTGAACGATGCCGACCTCGACAAGGTGGCCGGCGGCACTTTTTTCCTACCTTTCATAGCGATTGGTATTGCGGCCCATGCCATGGCAGAGGCCTCCCAGGCCGAAAGCGCGCCTCTTCCCCCCGGACTTTCGATGCCTGGAGGTTAAGGATGCATCTCGCCAATGGAGGCCGCCGATTGGTACCGCCGAGCCCGAGTGCTGGATGCCAGGGCCGGGAACGTGGACACATGAAGCGAACACGTGGGGCGAAGTCGTTTCGCCGTCGCAGCGACGGCGTCACGGAAGAATAGGGAACTCATGGGCGATTCGGATCAGGACAAGGCGAATGCCGCGCTCGGCACGGTCATCGCCCGGGCGTGGCGCGATCCGGCGTTCAAGGCCGAGCTGCTGGCGGATCCGCACAAGGTGCTGACGGCGGCCGGCATCGAGCTGAAGCCCGGCATGACGATCAAGGTGGTCGAGAATACCGACACTCTCCACCATCTCGTGCTGCCGCCGAAGCCGACCGGCGAACTGAACGATGCCGAGCTCGACAAGGTGGCCGGCGGCGGGGGTCGATTTTTGGGTGTAGTCTACCCTCCTTTGATGATGACGAAGCCTGTACTTGTTGAGATCGCCACTATTCCGCTGGGAGGGGATCCGATTGCTTAGACGCCTTTTCGGTTTGGGATGCATCGCTGGCCAATGAAGGCCGCTGATGAGCATCGCCGAGTTCGGGCACTTCGTCGCTGACCTGCAGTCCAGGCTGGCGCTTGATGCCGGAGCTGGAAAGGCGGAGACAGACGCAGAGACATCGGGAGGCGAAGACGTTTGACCGTCGCAGCGACGGCGTTACGGGAGAAGGGGGAAGTCATGGCTGATTCGGCACAGGACAAGGCGCATGCCGCGCATGGAAAGATCATCGCCCGGGCGTGGAGCGATCCGGCCTTCAAAGCTGAGCTGCTTGCCGATCCGCACAAGGTGCTGACGGCGGCCGGCATCGAATTGAAGCCCGGCGTCGCGATCAAGGTGGTCGAGAATACCGATACCCTTCACCATCTCGTGCTGCCGCCGAAGCCGACCGGCGAACTGAACGATGCCGATCTCGACAAGGTGGCCGGCGGCTCTCCGGTTCTGGTCGGCCTAGCGATCGCGGCCCTGGTGATTCCCGAGGCGGCCAACTTCACCAACGACTACCTGCACGGCGGCGGGCCCTCGGTGTAACCGAGGCAGGGCTGCACGGGGAATGATCGCGAACTATGTTGGTTGCGGAAAAGTGTCATCCCTCGCGGTGCTGGGGCTGACAGGGCACCTGTAGTGGAAGGTGTCCAACAGTTTTCCCCGGATGAGGCCACCCCGCCAGGGAGGGCAGTCGCGTATGACGATTTTCCGTCGTCCTCATCTAGGCAAATCGGCTGATCGAAGAGAATCACCTTGCCGAACGACCGAAGGATTCCGTTGCTGACGTGAGATCCTTCGCTTGACGGAGGGTGACACGGGGAAGAGGGCTTAAGGTATCTACTTTACTGCCCGTACCGGTTCGCGTTCTTCAGGTACTCCTGCTCCTCCGGCGTCGTGCTGCGGCCCAGCACCTCGTTACGGTGGGGGAAGCGGCCGAAGCGGGCGACGACGTCGCGGTGCTCGATCGCGGACTTGATGTTGTTCTCGCCGCCGATCGTCTCGAACAGGGCGCAGGCGAACTGCTGGTCCGCAAGCTGCTCGCTGTGGCCGAACGGCATGTAGAAGAACAGCCGCATGTCGACCGGGAAGACCGACGGATAGAAACGCGCCACGGCGTACCGCGCGACGTCGATGGCCTTCGCGTCGCCGGCAAAGGCGCGCGCGCGGTCTTGCGGAAGCAGTTCCGGGTGAACTGGTCGCAGAGAAGGATGAGCGCCAGCGCGCCCTCCGGCGAACCCTTCCAGGCGTCGAGGTCTCCCGCGATGGCGCGCTCGATCGAGGTGCCGAACCGGCGGATGGTCTCGGTGTCGAATTCGGGGGTGCTGGTCCACCAGATGTCGCGTGGCTTGCCATGATCCGGATCGCCGAGCGGCAGGAACCAGAAATCGATGATGTCGCGGATGGACGGAGCCTGTGTCATGCGGCTTAGTTAGACCGGGCAGGAAGAACCCGTCGAGAGAGGAAACCTTGGGCAAGGCCAGAAACGTTCTGTTCATCATGTGCGACCAGTTGCGCGCGGACCATCTGTCGTGCGCCGGCCATCCGCACCTGAAGACGCCGGCGATCGATGCGCTGGCGGCGCGCGGCGTGCGCTTTCCGCGCGCCTATGTGCAGTCGGGCGTCTGCGGGCCGAGCCGCATGAGCTTCTATACCGGCCGCTACGTGTCGAGCCACGGCGCGACCTGGAATCGCGTGCCGCTCTCCCTGCGCGAAAAGACCATCGGCGACTTCCTGTCCGCGGCCGGCATCAAGGTGGCCCTCGCCGGCAAGACCCATGTCCTGCCCGACCTCGAGGCGCTGGAACGGTTCGGCATCGAAGGCGGTTCGGCGCTGGACGCGCTGATGCGCGCTGGCCGCTTCGAGGAGCTCGATCGCTACGACGGGCATTCGCCGCCAGGCGGCGAGAGCGGCTACGCCGACTATCTGCGGAAAAACGGCTACGTGTCTGACGATCCCTGGAGCGACTTCGTGATCGCGGCCGACGGGCCGAACGGCGAGAAGGCCTCGGGCTGGCACATGCGCAACGTCCATCTGCCGGCGCGCGTGAAGGAGGAGCATTCCGAGACCGCCTACATGACGCGCGAGGCCATGCGCTTCATCGACGAGATGGGCGACAAGCCGTGGTGCCTGCATCTCAGCTACGTGAAGCCGCACTGGCCCTACATGGCGCCGGCGCCCTACCACAACATGTACGGCGCCGCCGACATGCTGCCGCTCAATCGCGACGAGCAGGAGCGCGCGAACGAGCATCCCGTGCTGGCGGCCTATCGCGAGATGGAGGAATCGGTCTCCTTCAGCCGGCCCGAGGCGCCGGGCATCGTGCGGCCGGCCTATATGGGCCTCATCACCCAGCTCGACGACTGGCTCGGCCGCCTGTTCGCGCACATGGAGCGCGCCGGCCGGCTCGACGACACGCTGATCGTCTTCACCGCCGATCACGGCGATTTCCTGGGCGACCATTGGCTGGGCGAAAAGGAGATGTTCTACGAGGAGGCGCAGCGCGTGCCCTTCATCGTGGTCGATCCCGACCCGGAGGCCGATCTGACCCGCGGCACCGTGGACGAACGCTTCGTCGAGGCGATCGACGTCGTGCCGACCATCCTCGAGACGCTGGGCCTGCCGCCGCAGGATCACCTGCTCGAAGGCCGCTCGCTGCTGCCGCTCCTGCGCAGGATCCATCTCGACACCTGGCGCGACGCGGTCTTCTCCGAGCTCGACTATTCCTTCCGCGAGGCGCGCAAGATCCTCGGCCGCACCCCCTCGGAATGCCGCGCCATCATGGTCCGCACCGACCGCTGGAAGTACGTCTGGTGGCAGGGCTACCGGCCGATGCTGTTCGATCTCGCCAACGATCCGAAGGAGCGCCGCGATCTCGGCGCCGACCTGACCTATGCGCCGATCTTCCGCGAGATGGAGGAGCGGCTGAACGCCTGGGCCAAGGCCCGCAAGAGCCGCGTCACCGTCGACGACGCCTATGTCGAGGCGCGCACGGCCAAACATCGCCAGCACGGCATCTTCTTCGGCCAGTGGTGAAACGAGGGATGACATGAGCGCGAACCCCTACATTCTCCACGGCATCGGCCCGTCGCCCTACTCGGTGAAGATGCGGGCCATCCTGCGCTATCGCCGGCTGCCCTTCGTATGGAAGGCCGATGGCTCGGCGCGCGACGTTGCGGTCGCGGCCGGCCTGCCGCCGGTGATCCCGGCGCTGACGTTCCCTGACGGCAGCGTGATGAACGATTCGACGCCGCTCGCCCATGCGCTGGAGCGCGCCCATCCCGGCCAGCGCTCGATCGTGCCCGACGATCCGGCGCACGCCTGGCTCAGCGACCTGCTGGAGGATTTCGGCGACGAGTGGGTCACCAAGGCGATGTTCCACTATCGCTGGTTCTACGAAGCCGATCGCGTGTTCGCGCAAGGCTGGGTGATTACGTCGCGCGATCCGCAGATGCCGCAGCCCGCCCGGCGCGAGGCGATGCAGGCCTTCAACGACCGTCAGGTCGGGCGCATGGCGATGGTCGGCTGCACCGATGCCAACCGGCCGGTCATCGAGGACAGCTACCGCTTCATCCTCGATACGCTCGAAGCCCATGTCGGCAAGATGGAGTTCCTGTTCGGCTCGCGACCTTCGCTGGCGGATTTCGGCCTGTTCGGCCAGCTCCAGATACTGTCGGTCGATCCCACGCCGATGCAGGAGATGCGGCGGCGGGCGCCCGACGTCTATTGCTGGCTGCTGCGCCTGGACGATGCCTCGGGTGTCGAGGGCGAGTGGCTCGCGGCCGATGCGCCGCTGCCGGATGCGGTGACGGCGCTGCTCCGGCATTGCGGCGAAACTTACCTGCCGTTCCTGGCCGCCAACCGCGCCGCGCTCGAAGAAGGCGCCCCGTCGGTCGATCTCGACATACTGGGCCGTCCGTGGAGCCAGGCGCCATTCCGCTATCAGGCCAAGTGCTACGACGCGCTGCGCAAGAAGCTCGCGGCGCTGCCCGCCGATGCCCGGCGCCGCCTCGATCCGGTGCTTGCCGAAACCGGCTGCCTGCGCTGGCTGGAGTAGCGCCTCGTCTTAGGTCGAATGGCCGATGCAGTCGTGGTGCAGTAGAACTCTGCCCCTGGGCTTTCAGCCTCGGGGAGAGACACGATGACGACCGCGACCGAAGAGACCTTCGACGGCAAGGGAGGTCTCAGGATCTTCCTGCGCTCCTGGAAGCCCGCCGCCGCGCCGCGCGCGGTCGTCGTCATCTGTCACGGCGTCAATTCCCATGGCGGTCAGTATCTCTGGCCGGCCGGCGAGCTGGTGAAGAAGGGCCATGCCGTCTTCGCGCTCGACCTGCGCGGCCGCGGCAAGTCGGACGGCGAACGCTTCTATGTCGACGACATCGCCGATTACGTTGCCGACGTCGCCGGCGTCGTGAAGATCGCCAAGGCGCGCCATCCCGGCCTGCCGGTCTTCCTGCTGGGTCATAGTGCCGGCGGCGTCGTTTCCGCGACCTACACGCTCGACAACCAGGCCGAACTCGCAGGCTTCATCTGCGAGAGCTTCGCCTTCCAGGTGCCGGCGCCCGGCTTCGCGCTCGCCGCCATCAAGGGGCTGAGCCATTTCGCGCCGCGCCTGCCGGTGCTGAAGCTCAAGAACGAGGATTTCACCCGCGATCCGGTAGCGCTCGCGGCGCTGAACGCCGATCCGCTGATCGCGCACGAAATCCAGCCCGCCGCCACCGTCGCGGCGCTCGTGCGCGCCGACGAGCGGTTGCGCGAGGAGTTTCCGAAGATCACGCTGCCGGTCCTCATCATGCACGGCACCGCCGACAAGGCGACGGTCTGCGAGGGCAGCCAGTTCTTCCACGACACCGCCGGCTCGGCGGACAAGACGCTGAAGCTCTACAAGGATCACTTCCACGACCTGCTGGCCGATACCGGCAAGGAGGGCGTGATGGCCGACATCACGGCGTGGATCGACGCGCGCCTGAAATAGGCTGCGAGCGTTTTTTACGCGCCGAATCGCGAGTTGGATTTCGCGGTCGGCGTATGGATTATGCAGACATGCCATCGCGGAGTGACCGCGATGCGAATGTGTACGGTCGCAGGTTCTTCCGGCCGGTTCACTCCTGCTGATAAGCTTAAGCGATCTTGTCGAGTCCCGATGGCCAAGCGCTTGTGGGTGTGATGAACGCAAGACTTTCAGCACTGCTTCTGACTGCCTCGATGGCGGTCGCCTTTGGATCGCCGTTGATGGTGTCGGCACAGCCCGCGACGCCGCAGAATTCGGCCCGCCCGCCCGCGACCCAGCCGCCCGCGGCCACGCCCGGTCAGCCCAACTTGCCCCGGCAGACGCCCGGTCAGATGGGCGCCGGTATTTCGCCCGCGGCGGCAACCCAGAATGCGCCGGCGCCCGAGCCCACGCTCGCCGTCGTCAAGAAGCGCGGCCAGGTTCTCTGCGGCATCAACGGCGAGCTTCCCGGTTTCTCCATCGTCGACAAGCAGGGCCGGTGGTCGGGCTTCGACGTCGATTTCTGCCGGTCGATCGCGGCGGCGACGCTGAACGACGCCAGCAAGGTGAAATTCGTTCCCGCCACCGCGACCAACCGGTTCGAGCTGCTGAAGAGCGGCCAGATCGATCTCCTGGTGCGCAACACCACGATCACCCTGCGCCGTAGCGCCGGCGACACCGGCGTACGCTATGCCGCCGTTACCTTCATCGACGCCCAGAGCTTCGCGGTGTCCAAGCGGTCCGGCATCGACAGTCTCGCCAAGCTCGACAAGGCACGGATCTGCGTGACGCGCGACACGACCTATCAGCAGAATACGCTCGAATGGTTCGCCGGCCTCGGCATGTCGGTCAGGCTGGTCCTGTTCGACAAGACAGAGGCCACTTTCGAGGCGTTCGTGTCGGGCGCCTGCGAGGCCGTCACCCAGCAGTCGACCGGGCTCGTCACCGCGATCCTCGGCACCGGCAAGCAGGACGACTATCTCGTGCTGCCCGAGATCATCTCCAAGGAACCGCACGGACCCTATGTGCGGGCGGGCGACAACGACTGGATCGACATCGTGCGCTGGACGCACAATGCCCGCCTCGAAGCCGAGGAGATCGGCATCACGTCGCAGAACCTCGAAAGCTTCCGCAACACGCGCTCGCTGGCGGCACGCCGGCTGCTCGGCATCGATACCGGCAACGGCAAGGCGCTGGGCCTCGACGAGCAGTGGGCCTACCGGATCATCGCCCAGGTGGGCAATTACGGCGAGAGCTACGAGCGCCACTTCGGCGCAGAGTCGGCCCTGAAATACGCCCGTGGCCTCAACGCGCTGTGGACCCGCGGCGGCGTCATGTACCCGCTGCCGATGCGGTAAGACCCGGAACGGCTTTGTGGTCGTTCGAGGGCAAGAGCCGCAAATTTCCCGGCCGGTCTTCACGGTTGTTTGAACGAAACTCCGTTCACGCGCACACGCCAAGCGGGTAAGCCGTTCAGCCCCCAGGAAACGGACCGGAATGACATCAGCCCTTGCCCAAGACGGCGCGTTCGCGCGCCTGCGTGTTCGTCTCGAGGAAGAAGAACATGCAGGCCTGGCCTTCGCCTTCCGCTTCCGGCTGATCGCGCTCGGCACCGTCGCCATATGGCTGCTCTTCGCCGCCGGGCCGGCACGCGTCGGCGTGGGTGTCGGTGCCTGCGTGACGATGATGGCGACGGCCTGGCTGGTCTATGCCTTCCGCGCCTCGCCGCACGCCCGAGCACTGCAGCTCGCCGTCACCGTGACCGACGTGACCGTCATCACCATCGGCACCATCGTGCCGATCCCCGGCGCGGAGAACGGGCTGTGGCTCGAACAGGTATTCGGTCGGCGCTCGCTGTTCCTCTATCTCGTGATCTACCTGACCGCGAGCGCGCTCAGCTACTCGGTGCGCACCGTGATCCTGACCGGCGTCGCCTCGCTGGTGGCGCTGCTGTGCAGCTTCGCCTGGACCGCCATCGATCAGGCGCAGGCGGCCGGCGTCTACCTGTTCGGTCCGTCGGGCCTCTGGCCGACGGCACGCGCGATCTTCGCGCGGCTGATCGGCCCCGGCTTCGTCACGCCCGAGGCCTTCCTCGTCCAGCAGCTCGTCTTCATGACGCTGTGCACCGGGTTCATCGCCGTGGCCGTGTGGCGCGCCCGCGCCCATCTCGGGCGCACGCTGATGGCCGAGGGCGAGCGCAACAACCTCGCGCGTTTCTTCTCGCCGAACCTCGTCGATCGGCTGGCCGGCGGGCGTCACGACTTCGAGGTCGCCCGCGAGAGCAAGGCCACGGTCCTGTTCGTCGATGTCGTGGGGTTCACGCGCCTGATGGAAGGACAGCCGCCGCAGCAGACGATCGATTTCCTGCGCGTCTTCCACGAGCGCATGGCGGAGTGCATCTTCGGCCACGGCGGGACGCTCGACAAATTCATCGGCGACGGTGTGATGGCAACCTTCGGCACGCCCGACGCGCAGCCCGACGACGAGACCCGCGCGCTGCGCTGTGCGCTCGACATGGTGCGGTCGGTCGAGGACTGGAACCGCGGCCGCCGCACGCGCGGCCTGCCGGCCGTGCGCATTGCCGTCGGTGTCCATGTGGGGCCCGTGCTGATGGGCGCCATCGGCAGCCGCAACCGGCTCGAATACAGCGCCGTCGGCGATACGGTGAACGTGGCAAGCCGCCTGGAACATCTGGCGCGTGCCCACGACGCCTCGATCGTGGCCAGCGCCGAGACGCTGGCGGCTGCCGTCAATTCGGGCGGTTTCACGGCTGGCGACAGCAAGCACTTTCGCCCCGTAGGGGCCGTGCAGGTCCCCGGCCGCGGCGAGCCGGTCGAGGTGTTCGTCGTACCGGTTTCGGAAAGGGCGGCCCGCTGAGCGACCCCGAAGGCCGCAGCGCGAGCGGAGGATGCGGCGTCGCGTGACGCCTGCCGGAGGGGCTGTTAGCGTCCGCGCCATAGATCAAGAAAAGTAGCGTGGAGGAGTGATGTTCGAGTTCAAGCCCACCCGTCGTGCCGTGCTGGCCGGCGCCGCCGCGACCCTTGCTGCGCCCGGCTTCGTACATGCGCAGGACGCGTTCCCCAACAAGCCGATCAAGTTCATCGTGCCCTATACGCCGGCCGGCGCGACCGACAACATCTCGCGCATCGTGATGGCCAAGGTGTCCGAGATCCTCGGCCAGCAGGTCCTGATCGACAACAAGGCGGGCGGCGGCGGCACCATCGGCACCGATGCGATCGCAAAGGCGGCTTCCGACGGCTACACGATCGGCCTCGTCACCATCTCGATGTTCTGCATGGCGCCGGCGCTCTACGCCAGGCTGCCCTACGATTCGGCCAAGGACTTCTCGCCGATGGCCGGCATGTCGGTGTGGCCGAACATGCTGGTGGTCCATCCCAGCGTGCCGGCCAAGACCGTGCCGGAACTGATCGCGCTGCTGAAGGCCAATCCGGGCAAGTACAACATGGCCTCGTCCGGTTCCGGCACCACGATCCATCTGGCCGGCGAGATGTTCAAGCAGCTCACCGGCACCGACATGCTGCACGTCCCCTACAAGGGCAGCGCCGGCGCGATCCAGGACCTGATCGCGGGCAACGTCCACATCATGTTCGACAACATGCCGAGCTGCTTCCCGCATGTTCAGGCCGGCAAGCTGCGCGCGCTCGGCGTCACCAGCCGCGAGCGCAACAAGGCCGCGCCCGACGTGCCGGCGATCATCGAATTCGTGCCGAACTACGTCGTGGAAGTCTGGATGGGCTTCGGCGGCCCGGCGGGCGTGCCGAAGCCCATCGTCGACAAGCTTTCGGCCGCCGGCATCAAGGCGCTCGAGGATGCCGACGTGAAGGCCAAGTTCGCCGCTCTCGGCACCGATCCGTGGCCGATGTCGCCCAAGGGCCTGCAGGACCGTATCGTCAGCGAGATCGCGGTGTGGGCGCCCATCGTCAAGGCGAGCGGCGCCAAGGTGGACGGCTGAGGCCGCGCCGACCGGACCTCGAACCCGCGCGCCGTCCTCCCTTGTGGAGGGCGGCGGTCGCGGCGCTTTTCTTTCTGTTCGTCGTTCCCGCCCTCGGCTTCTGGGGGGCGGTGACCTGGGCCTCGTCGGTGCTGGGCGCGATGGCGCTCCTCATCGTCTGGTTCCTGCTGATGCTGGCGGCCGCGCCGCGGCTGCGCAGCCTCTCGCTCCTCCTGCTCACGGTTTCGGTCGGCCTCCTCGCCGGTGAACTGCTGCTGCGCAGCGACCTGATGAACCGCTACGTCGAGGAGCGCGATCTCTCCCAGTTCCGTCGCGGGCTGGTGACGACGCTGGAACCGCTGATCGTGCCCGATCCGGCGCTGGCTTATCGCCTGTCGCCGGACCGCAGGGCACGCGCGACCGCGGTCAAGGACGGGCGCACGATCTACGACGTCACCTACACCACCGACGGCCACGGCTTCCGCGCTTTGCCGCCCGACGGGAAGCCGGCCGGCGACGTGCCGGTCCTGATCCTGGGCGATTCCTTTGCTTTTGGTAGTGGCCTGCCTGACGACGAGACGCTGGCCTGGTATCTGCGCGAGGAGTCGGGCGCAAAGCTGCAGCCGGTGAACCTCGCGGTGAAGGGCTACGGCATCCACCAGGTGCTGCGGCAGCTCGAGATCGGCGAACCACGGCGGTCGGGACACCAGCGCTTCCCCTGGGCGGTGCTGTCGATCGTCGACGACCATGTGTTGCGCGTGGCCGGCCGTGTCCAGTGGCTGCACGACAGTCCGCGCTACGTCGTCGAGCCCGACGGCGCGCTCGTGGCGCGCGGCACCTGGGTGCATCCGTCGGACTTCGTCGAATCGCTGATCGTCGGCTCGCGCCTGTTCGCGCTCGCCTGGAAGGTCTTCGAAGTCGACGAGCCCGGCGAACGGCGCCTGTTCGTCCGGATCCTGCGGGAGATCGAGACGAGGCTCGCGGCCGACTACGGCGCCCGACTGGTCGTCCTCTATTACGCCGGCGAGACCTGGCGCGGCGATCTCGCGGGCTGGCGGAACACGATGGTGCCCTTGCTCTGCGAGGCCGCCGTCCCGGTCCTTGACGTCAACGCGCTGCTGCCGAGGCCACCGCAGCCGGCCGATCGTTTCTACATCGCCGACGACGGCCATCCGACGCCGCTTCTCAACCGGACGATCGCCGCGGCGCTGGTCGAGGATTTCAGGCGCGACGCGGTGGAGCGAGGCAGCCTTCGATGTGCCCGGTGATGCCCGGTCTGTGCTAATTCCCCTGTCGACGAAGGCGGGGGAGACGGCGCGTGTACAAATCCATTCTGGCGATATCCGAAGGCGGCCCCGATGCGGTCCTGTCGTTCCGCCTCGCCGCGCGTGTCGCGGCGCTGTTCGACGCCACGGTGGACGCGGTGCACTTCTCGGAGGCCCGGCGCGGCGACGCCGACATCGCGCTGCAGTCGATGCCCTTCCTGAAGACCGATTCCGACACTCGCGTCGAGGCGCGCGCCCGCGAGTCCGAGCGGGCTTACCGCGAGCTGATCGCACCGCTCGCCGGCGCGACGTTCTCCGGTACCGGCCTGAAGCGCGACCGGCTGGTCGCCATGGGGCGCGAGTCGAGCCTGCTGCTGCTCGGACGGCCCGGCACCGACCCTGAGAACATTGCGCCCGAGACGGTTCATGCCGCCCTCTACGAATGCGCGCGCCCCGTGCTGATCGCGCCGCCTCATACCGACCACCGGCCGATCTCGTCGGTCGTCGTGGCCTGGAACGGCAGCGCCCAGGCGGCACGCGCGGTCGGCTATGCGATGCCGTTCCTCGCCAAGGCGGAGAAGGTGACGATCCTGGTGGCCGGCGCGGCGCCCGACGCCGTCGCAACGCCGTTCCTCGTGCGCACGCTCGGCCGCCACGGTATTGCCGCTGCCGTCGAGACGATGGATCCCGGCGATGTGTCCGGACGCGCCCGCGGCCGTGCGCTGCTGGAATACACCAAGGACAAAGGCGCCGGCCTGCTGGTCATGGGCGCCTATGGGCATGGCGGGCTGTCGAATTTCCTCGGGCTGGGCGGTGCGACGGCGAAGGTCATCGCTTCATGCCCCATGCCGCTTCTGCTGGCGCATTGAGTGCGACATGACAAATCGGACTCGGCGTCCATTGCCCTGTACAAGGAGCGATGAGCAACGAAGCATTCGGCAAGCACATGGTGTGGACGGTGGACCCGCGCACCAAATCTGAAATCGGCATCGGCTATTCGAGCCTGGTGGAAGCCAAGGCGGAGGCCACCAAGCTGGAGCAGGTGGGATACACGATCCTCAGGATCGTCCCGACGTCGCTGCCCAAGCCCAATTCCTGATTGTTCCCCCCGACACGGAACTACGGGGTCAAACCGCCCGGCGAAGCCATTCGCCGGGCTTTTTGATGGGTCGAGTGCTCAGGCGCTCGGCTGGCGCTCGATCCAGCGTTGCGCGGGCTCTAGGCTTCGGAACACGCGCATCGGCCGGTCGGCCGTCGCCAGGATGCCCAGCAGGCGCTCGGTCCGTTCGACCTGGTTGTCCCCCACGACGACCGCCAGCGGCCCGACAGGCCCGCGCTGGTGATAGCTGCGAAAGAGAACGCCCACCGCCAGCATGTCCTCGCGGCCCATGGCGGGGCGGCCGACGCGGCCGTCGAACAGCTTGGCCCAGCTCACCGCGCCGCCGGCATCGACGGCCCGGACGTAGTCCTCGATATCGCCGCGCGTGAAGTCACCGGCGGCTGTGATGGTGACCCGCCGGGTTTTGGAATCGATCAGCCAGTGCAATGACATGCCGCCTTTGTAGGCGGCGGCTGCTGTCCGGACCAGAGGCGTGCTCAGCGGCACGCTAGAGTCTTGCCGGCGTGGATTGAACCGCTGGCAATCAGGATCAATTCTTCCCCCTTCAGAGGGGGAAGTCCCCGTCGTACGGGGCGATGGGGTCATAGGGCGTCGCAAGACCTATGACCCCTCCGTCGATGTAAGACGTCGACACCTCCCATTTGAATGGAGAGGCGATTCTACTTGGCTCGGAAACCGCTAGGCGCGGGCTTCGAGCGGCTTGCTCTGCACCAGCTCGTGGCCGGTGAAGCTGCGCGTCTCCGGCGGCGGCAGGTTGCCGCCCGCCAGCTCCTTCGCGAGCTGAGCCTTGCGGGCCTTCAACTGCTCGCCCATCGCGACGAGGTCGAGGTCGGCCTTGCGCAGTTGCGCGAACAGGCCTTCGCCCGGCCGCTCCTCTTCCTTGACGTGATGCTTGATCATCTCCGACAGGACCTTGACCTTGGCATCGTAGAATTCGTCGTCCGGCGAGCCGGCCGAGATTTCGGCGATCAGCACCTTGGCGCCATCGTGCTCGACATAGGATTCGTCGAGCAGGTCGTCTTCCACGGCATTCTTGCAGGCGGGGTAGAGGATTTCCTCCTCGATGGTCGCGTGGATCGTGAGTTCGGTGCAGATCTCGGTGGCGAGGCTCTGCTTGCGGCGAGCGTCGCGCGCCTTCTCGAACTTCTCGAAGAGATCCTCGACCTTGCGGTGATCGGCCTTCAGCAGGGCGACGGCATCCTGTTTGGCGGACATGGTGACTCCTTGGGTATGGACTAGACGGAACGGGGAGACGAGGTGGGGACCATCGAGTCGACGAGCTTGCCGGCCATGTCGCCGACCTTCTCGCCGAGATGGGCGTCGGCAATCTGCTCGCCGACGGCTGTCTTTGCGGTCTCGAGGACGTCGCGGCCCTTGTCGATCGCCTCGGCACCGACCTTGCCCAGCACCTGGCGCTCGGCCTGCGACACGGGGAGCGCCGCGCCGAACAGGGCGCCCAACGCGGTCCCGATGGCCGCGACGAGGATGGGCTGCTCCTCGAAGAGCTTCGTGACGGCCTGCCGGGTATCCGCGGCGAGCTTCGATGCATCCTGGTTGAGATGCTCGGCCGTCTCCTTGCCCTCTTCGACCAGCCGCTTGGCATGGTCGACCTGCTCGCCCGCGGCGCCGCGAACGGCGTCGGCCGCGCCCTTGGCCTGATCGGTCAGGGAAGCCGCCGTATCATGCGCCAGCTTCTCGGCTTTGGTGGCCATTCCCGCGACCTTGTCGGTTGCTTGTCCGGCGAGCGACTTGGCGGTGTCGGCCGCCGTGCCGGCGGCGCTCTTGACCTTTTCGGCCGCCGCCGTGGCGGCGTCCGTGCCGACGGTCGTGGCGGTCCTGAGCGCGGAGGTCGCGGTCGCCATCACGTCGGCGCCGGTGGTACGCGTCAGCATCATGGTCAGGCCGGCACCGATCAGCAGGGCCGCCCCGGGGTTGGTGCGGGCCGATTCCGCCAGGCTCTTCACCACCGAGAGGCTGCTGTCGCGCAGTACACCGACCAACTCGGTCGACAGGGCGGAGGTGGTCATGCCTTCGCGAAGCTGGCCGAGGGTGTTGGACAGGCCGGCGCGCTGGGCCTCGGCTTCGCGTTGGAGTTGGGCGCTCTCTCTCATGTCAGGTTCTCCTTCGCCATGCGGGCGTCGTTCTGCAGGGATGCGATGGTGCGGGTCGGCGTGGGGTCGACGGCACCGAGCGTCTTCTTGCCGGCCATGAGGACGATGACGCCCCCCAAGGCCGATCCGCCGGCGACGATCAGGATCGCCACGGCGGGGGTGACGCCGCTTTCGATCAGGGCGGCGACGAGCGCCTGGAGGACCAGGATGAGGGCGCCGATCATGAAGACGGTACCCACCAGCATCATGACGATGCCGCTGACCAGGCTGGTCCGCAGGGCCTCGGCTTTCTCTCCGAGTTCGACCCGGGCGAGTCGGATCTCGGTCTGAATCAGGTCGGCGCTTCGTCCCAGCGCGTCCGTCACCAGGGCGACGACGCCCGGCCTTTCGGTGGTGTTCATGCAGCCCTCCTAGACGTCGATGCGGCCGACGTTGGGCTCGTTTGCCCGGGGTCCGGCTGGTTCGGTCGAAGCGCCGATGCCGGCCTTGACGATGCGCGACAGGGCGAAGCCCACGATGACCGAGCCGGCCAGCAAGGCGAGCGGTTGCCGCTTGCCGAAGTCGGTCGCCATGGTCAGAAGCTCTCCCGCCGACTTGTCGCGCAGGTCGTCAGCCAGGCGGTCGATCCGTTGACCGGTCGAGCGGACATAGTCGGCGACCGCCGGGGACTGGTCCTGCAAGTTCCCGGCGAGCGTTGCGGCCGTCTTGCCGAGCGCGGAAACGGCATCCGCCCCGGTCTCGGCGGAGCGCCCGGCCAGCTCTTCGGCCTTTCCCGTAAGCGCATTCTTGATCTCGGAGACCGCGGCGCCCAGATCCGGCTTGGTCTCTTTCGGCGCGCTCGCATGTGATGTGTCGGCCATTCGTAGACTCCCTCGGCAATCTCTTGCCCGGCGACACGCCGGGGGTGGTTGCAGCGCGCTAACGTACCCTCGGCGCATATCGTTGCCTGACTATCTGGAGGCGGTTGCCGATGTCCGTTTGCGGACCGACGAGGTGCATCGCTGTCGCCCCCGCAACCGCAATCGCAACCGCAAATCTTCGCGTTGCGTTGCGGCTGCGCGCGACGCGCACACGCGTCTTCAGGTCAACAAGAGGTGCCGTGATCAGACTGTTCGCATTGTTTGTCTTCTGCGTCGGCATGGCTGCATCGTCGGCGGGTGCGCAGGACTTCTTCGGTACGCTGGTGGACCGCGCACGCGCCTCGGCATCCCAGCCCTATCGCAAGGAAACGCCCATCCCTGAAACGGTGAGCCTTGGATACGACGCCTATCGAGGCATCCGGTTCAGGCCCGAAGCTAGGCTGTGGCGCGAGGGCGGCAGCGATTTCCGGGTCGAATTCTTTCCGACAGGTTTTCTCTACCAGACGCCGGTGAAGCTGAACGTCATCGCGCGAACCGACCGACGCGTCACGGCGCTGACACCGTCGCCGTCGCTCTTCGACTTCGGTGCCGGCCGTACGCCGGCCAACGTCGGGTTTGCCGGCTTCAAACTCACGCATCCTCTGCACGGTGAACGCTTCGACGAGATCGTGTCGTTCCTCGGCGCCAGCTATTTCCGACCGATCGGCAAGGGCCAGACCTATGGCGCGTCGGCGCGAGGGCTGGCGATCGACACCGCCCAACCGCGATCGGAGGAGTTTCCCGAGTTCCGCGAGTTCTGGCTGGTCGAGCCGGCGCCGGGGGACGCCTCGGTGACCCTTTACGCCATCCTGGAATCGCCCGGAGCCAGCGGCGCCTATGCGTTCGTGGTCACGCCGGGACCGCGGACGACAGTCGATGTCGATGCCAGGCTGTTCCTGAGACATGGCGTGTCGGTGCTGGGAATCGCACCGCTTACCAGCATGTTCCTCTCGGGCAAGTCCGGGCCATGGCGCGACGATTTCCGCCCCGAGGTGCACGATTCCGACGGACTGGCGGTGCTGACGGGCGGCGGCGAGCCGATCTGGCGCCCCCTTGGCAATCCGGGAACGCTGCAGGTGTCGGCCCTGGTCGACAACAATCCGCGCGGCTTCGGGCTGATGCAGCGCGAGCGTCGCTTCGAGCGGTATCAGGACGGCGTGGCCCAGTATCAGGCGCGGCCCAGCCTCTGGATCGAGCCGAAAGGCGACTGGGGCGAGGGCGAGGTCCGGCTCGTCGAGATCCCCACGCCCTCGGAGTATCACGACAATATCGTGGCCTTCTGGGTCTCGCGCTGGCCCGTCGCCAAGGGGCAGGCCCTCGAATACCGCTATCGCATCTCCGCTCTTGCCGACGACGCAGCCCTTTCTCCCCTGGCCCGCGTGGTCGCCACCCGCCAGGGACCGATCGAGGGCAATTCGAAGGCGCGCCGTCTGGTCGTGGAGTTTGAGGGCGACGCTTTGTCCACCCTCGACGCGGAACGGCTCGTCGAGTCCAACGTCATCGTATCGGCCGGCCGCTTCCTGCGCGCCGCCATCGACCGGCCGCCCGGCTCGACCAATCGCCGCCTCTTTCTCGACGTCGAGTTGGATAGCCGCCGCCCCTCCGACATCAGGGCGCACCTGACGGCCGGTGGAGAACGGCTGAGCGAGACCTTCAACATCGTGCTCCGCCCTTGAGGAGAGCCAATCCAATGGCCGATGAGCGTTACGAGACGAAGTGGAACCTCGACCGGCATGCCGGGGGTGCCGCATGGCGCCGGCTCGTGTTGTTCTCGTCGGTCGCGATCACGACGGCCGCGGGCGTCCACCTGCTGGCGATGGCGCTGGGGCCTCAGGTGCCGCTGGGACTGGCGATCGCCCTGCTCGGCGTCTTTGCGCTGAGCTTCGCTTGGATCGTGCTCTCCTTCTGGGCGGCCATCCTGGGCTTCCTGCTGAAGGCCACCGGCCTGCATCCGCTCTCGCTGTCGCGCGCCGGTCCCGGCGACGGCGCCGTGCCGGCGCTGCGAGGCCGCACCGCCCTCCTGGTTCCCGTCTACAACGAGCAACCGGATGAGGTCTTTGCCCGGCTCGAGACGACATGGCGCTCGCTTGAAGCCACGAGCCAGGCGGATGCGTTCGATCTGTTCGTGCTGAGCGACACCACGATCGACGCGATTGCCGCCGAAGAAGAAAAGGGCGCGCAGACCCTGCGTCGGCGCCTCGGCCTGCGCGAGCGGCTGCACTGGCGTCGGCGCACCGCCAACGTGGGACGCAAGGCCGGCAACATCGCGGACTGGCTCGATCATCACGGCAGCCGATACGACCACATGATCGTGTTCGATGCCGACAGCGTCATGTCCGGCGACACGATGGTGCGCCTGGCGGCGCTGATGGACGCCAGTCCGCGCACGGGCATGGTGCAGACCCACGCCGAACCCATGGGCCGCGAAACCCTGTTCGCCCGCGTCCTGCAGTTCTCCGCGCGCGTCTATGGCGGCATGCTCTCCACGGGCCATGCCTTCTGGCAGAAGGGCGAGGCGAACTATTTCGGCCACAACGCCATCATCCGGGTCGCCGCCTTTTCCGAGCACTGCCGGTTGCCGGTGCTTTCCGGCCGGGCGCCGTTCGGCGGCGAGATTCTCAGTCACGATTTCGTCGAGGCCGCCTTCATGCGGCGCGCCGGCTGGTACGTCTGGAACCTCCCGACGCTCGGCGGCAGCTACGAGGAGCTGCCGTCGAACGTCGTGGACTATGCCGTGCGCGACCGGCGCTGGATCCAGGGCAACCTCCAGCATGGACGGCTGCTGATTGCGCCCGGCCTCCACGGGATGAGCCGCCTGCATCTCGCGATGGGCATCATGGGCTATCTCGCCTCGCCGCTCTGGCTGGGGTCGTTGATCCTGAGCGCATCGATCGTGCTGGAGCACGAGATCGTCGGTCCGAGCTACTTCGGCAGCGTGCCGTCGCTGTTTCCCAACTGGCCGCAATACAATACCGGCCACGTCCACGGGCTTCTCGTCATGACGGCCTGCGTGCTCTTCCTGCCGAAGCTGCTGGCGCTGTTGCTGCGCCTCGGCGCCTCGTCTCGCGGCCATGGCGGACGTCTGGCGATGACGCTCAGCGTTCTTCTCGAGACGCTCTTCTCGATGCTGCTGGCACCGATGATGATGCTGTTCCACTCGACGTTCGTGCTGGGAATCCTGGCGGGGCGGGCGGTTGGCTGGCCGCCGCAGGCCCGTGGCGATCGGGGCATGGAATGGGACACCGCGCTGGCGCGGCATGTCGGCCAGGTCGTCGTCGGCATCGTCGCCGTTCTGGTGATCGGAAACTGGGCGCCGGCTTTCCTGCCCTGGCTTCTACCGGTGGTGGCCGGACTGCTGCTGGCGCCGCCGCTCGCCGTCTATTCCAGCCGCCGCGCATGGGGCGTCGGCGCGCGCCGCTGGCGCCTGTTCCTCACGCCCGAGGAAAGGAACGCGGCGAGGTCCACCGACAGGGTCTTGATGGCCGATCAGAGGAGGGAATCGGCGCTTTCCGGCGCCGCATAGGTTCGACTCGCCAACCACAGGAGGAATCCATGGCCTCATACTCCCCCAGTGCCGGCAAGGAGGTTGAGAGGGCGCTTCACCGCCGCAAGAAGCGCACGCTGAAGAGCGGGCCGGGCGGCAAGGGCGGAACGGTGACCAGCCGCAAGCAGGCCATCGCCATCGGCCTCTCCGAAGCCCGTGCCAAGGGGAAGAAGGTCCCGGCGAAGCGCAAGACGGCGAAGCGGAAGGCCGCCAAACGCCAGACAGGCGCCCGCAAGAGCGCCTGAGCCCGCGCGCGATCCGCCGTCGCTTACTTCAGCTCGTAGCTGTCGATCAGCCACGGCTCGTGCTGGGCCGCGTCGATCCATTCCTTCATTGCGGGATGTCCCAGCACGGCCGTGCAGTAGGCGTCGGCGTCGGTGTCGAGCGTGACGCCGTAGGTCTTGAAGCGCGTCACCACGGGCGCGAACATCGCATCGGCCGCGCCGAACGCGCCGAAGAGGAAGCCATCGTCCTTCTGGAAAGCGCCGGCGAAGCGCTTGCGGCAATCCCGCCAGAGCGAGGTGATTCTCTCGATGTCGGCGCGTGTGCCTGTCGTCATGCCCATGCCGGGATAGGAAGCACGGATGTTCATCGGCATGCTGTTGCGCAGGTCGGGGAAGCTCGAATGCATCTCCGCCGAGATCGACCGGGCGTGGGCGCGCGCCGCGGCCGAGGGCGGCCACAGGCCGGCTTCGGGCTTCATGTCGTTGAGATACTCGGCGATGGCGAGGGAATCCCATACCGCGAGGCCGCGATGCAGCAGCACCGGGAGACGGCCCGAGGGCGAGTGCTTGCGGATCGCCGCCTGCGTCTCCGGACGGTCGAGCGGTATAACGATCTCGTCGAAGTCGATGCCGGCGATCCTGGCCATCAGCCAGCCGCGCAGCGACCATGACGAATAGTTCTTGTTGCCGATCACGACGGTGAATTCGGCCATCTACGCCCTCCTTGCCAGCCATGGAGTTTGACCGGCAATGTAATCGCTCTTCTGATGTTTGTGAGCATGGCCATGTCGCTGCCGTTCGTCGACCGTTCTTCTTCCTCTCTCCCCCTGCAGTTTGTTGCTCGATCGAAATGGGGCGCCTGGTTGAAGGCGCAGTCCGCTGCCACGCGCGGCTGGGTCGAATCGCTCGGACTCGCCGGATCGCCGGCCGATGTCGTTGTGCTGCCAGGGCGTGACGGCAAGGCGTCCGGTGCAGTGCTTGTGATCCCGGATGCGCCGACCCTGTGGGATTTCGGCGGGCTGACCGCGAAGCTGCCGGTGGCGACGTGGCGGCTGGAAGGCAAGACCGCGCCGGTATCGATGACCGATGTGGCCGTGGCGATCGGCCTCGGCGCCTGGAAATTCGAGCGCTATCGCGCCAGCAAGGGCAAGGAAGGCCCGCGCTTCGTGTGGCCCGCGGGCACCGACAAGAAGCGGGCGACGGCGACGATCGAGGCGATCTCGATGGCGCGCGATCTCATCACGACGCCGTCGTCCGACATGGGACCGGCCGAACTGGCCGCGGCGGCCCAGAAGCTCGCCCGGGCGCACAAGGCGAAGATCAAGGTGATCGTGGGCGACGATCTCCTCAGGCAGAACTATCCGACGATCCACGCGGTCGGCCGCGCCTCGGTGCGCGCGCCGCGCCTGATCGACCTCACCTGGGGCAGGGCGGGCGATCCCAAGGTGACGCTGGTCGGCAAGGGCGTGTGCTTCGACACCGGCGGCCTCGACCTCAAGCCGGCGGCCGGCATGCTGATGATGAAGAAGGACATGGGCGGTGCGGCCACGGTGCTGGCGGTGGCGTCGATGATCATGGCGACCGGCCTGCGCGTGCGGCTGCGCGTGCTGGTGCCGGCGGTCGAGAACTCGGTGTCGGGCAACGCTTTCCGCCCGATGGACGTGATCAGGACGCGCAAGGGCATCACGGTGGAGATCGGCAACACCGACGCCGAAGGTCGCCTGATCCTCTGCGATGCGCTGGACGAGGGCGCGTCGGAGAAGCCCGCGATGATGATCGATTGCGCGACGCTGACGGGCGCGGCCCGCGTGGCGCTGGGTCCCGACCTGCCGGCGCTGTTCTGCAACGACGACAAGCTGGCCAATGCGCTGATCGCGGCGGGCGACGAAGTCACCGATCCGATGTGGCGCATGCCGCTGTTCGCGCCCTATCGCCAGATGCTGGCCAGCAAGGTGGCCGACATCAACAACGTCTCGGCCGGCGCCTTCGGCGGCGCGATCACGGCCGCGCTCTACCTGAAGGAATTCGTGCCCGACGATGTGCCGTGGGCGCATTTCGACATGATGGCCTGGAACAATAGCAGCCGCCCCGGTCGTCCCGAAGGCGGCGAAGCCCAGGTCGCGCGCGCGATCTACCGCACGATCGCCGACAGATTCGGGAAGTAGGGGGCACAGCCCTGCCAGTCTTGTCATCCTGAGCGCAGCGAAGGATCTGGCGTTCGCTCAGGAGTGCTCTGGTCGTTCCGTGAGGTCCTTCGCTGTGCTCAGGACGACATTGGCTCAGTACCCCGTGACCGGATCGAGACGACGGCTTTTAACTCAAGCGAACGCTCAGTAACCGCTTACCGGGTCGACCGTGTTGATCAGCGGCTGGCCGGTCCGGATCCGCTTGATGTTCTCGATCACGCCGGGCGAGGCGGTGCGCGGGTTGGTGGCGCCGGCGATGTGCGGCGTGACCTTCACCTTGGGATGCGTCCAGTAGCGATGATCCTGCGGCAGCGGCTCGGTGTTGAACACGTCGAGCGCGGCGCCGGAGAGATGGCCCGAATCGATCGCGGCCAGCAGGTCGTCATCGACGACGTGGCCGCCGCGACCCATGTTGATCAGGTAGGCGCCCTTCGGCAGGGCGGCGAACAGCCTGGCGTCGAGCAGGCCCCTGGTGTCGCGCGTGAGCGGCAGCACGTTCACCAGGATGTCGGTGCGGGCGAGGAACGCCGCCAGCCCGTCCGGGCCGTGGAAGGTCTCGACGCCCGGCACGGTCTTCTGCGTGCGGCTCCAGCCGGCAGTCGGGAAGCCCAGCGCCGCGAACTTGCTTGCCGTGTCCTGGCCGATCGTGCCGAGGCCGGTGATTCCGATGCGGCGATGGATGGTGTCGACGAAATCCTCGGGCTTCCACGCCTTCACCCGCTGACTCTCGGCATACTTGTCGATGTCGCGGTGGTGACGCAGCGCGAAGTAGATGGCGTATTCGCTCATCTGCCCGACCAGCCCGTCGTCCATGATGCGGGTGATCGGCACGCCGGCCGGCAGTTGATCGTCGGCCAGCAGATGGTCGACGCCCATGCCCAGCGACACGATGAGTTTTACATTCGGGAAGGAGGCGATCAGGCCGCGGTCCGGCTTCCAGGCGAGGGCGACTTCGATGTCGTCCTTGTTCCCGAGATTGTCCCGGGTGCGGAAATCGATGGGACCAAGGCCTGCTTCCAGGACCTTGTTCCAGAGGACGCCGTCGGTATCGCGGCTGATGTAGGCAATAGCTCCGGCCATGCAGCCTTTTACTTAGGGAGTGTCGCCGGGTCGAGCTTGATTCCCTTTTCCTTGTAATAACGCACGGCGCCGGGGTGGAATGTGAGGACCGTGTTTCGGGCCGCGTTGGCTGCGACCGTCTCCTTGGCCGCCGCGTGGGCGCGGATCATCGCCGAATTGTTCTCGAGGATGGTCTTGGTGATCTTGTAGGCCACGGCGTCGGACATGTCCTTGCTGGCGATCGCGAAATTATAGAGGCCGATCGTCTTCTGGTCCTCCGTCTGCTGCCTGTAGTGGCCCTTCGGCACCGTCGACTCGGTGAATTCCGGTATCCTGGCGCGGATGGTCGCGATCTCTTCCGGCGTCCACGTGAAGAAGTTGATCGCCTGCTCGGAATCGAGCTGCGTGAAGATCGGCACCGGCACGCCGGCACCGAAGCAGAAGGCGTCGATCAGCCCGTCGTTGAGCTGGTTGCCGACCTCGCTGCCCTGGCCGTTGCGCGCGGTCACCTTCATGCCCAGCGCATCGAAGATCAGCGGGAAGTAGGTGCCGGGGGTGCCGGCCTTGGGGCCGGTGCCGACGGTCTTGCCCTCGAGCTGCCTGAAGCTGGCGATGCCCGACTTCTTCAGCGCGACGCATTGCATCGGCGTGTCGTACATCGGGAACAGCGCGCGGATGCTGTCGTATTTCCTGCCCTTGGTCCACGGCGCGGAACCCTGCAGCGCCTGCAGGGCGACGCCGATGGTCGTCATGCCGAGGCCGATCTTGCCGTCGTCGATCATGATGACGTTCTGGTTGGGTCCCTGCGTCTGCTGTGTCGTCACCTGCATGCCGGCCTTGTCGGTCAGCAGGGCGGCAACGACGCCGCCATAGACGTGATAGGTGCCGCCGACGGATGCAGTGCCCAGGGTGATCGGCACAGGCTGGGCGAAGGCGGCGGACAGGACGATCGGGGTGGCGACGACGAGAGCAGCGGCGGCAAGAACGCAGCGGAAGCCGATCATGACGGTCCTCCCTTTCAGGCCCTCCTCATAAATTTGTCGCGCGAGGCCTGCAAGCCGTCACAAACTTCCGTGCAATTGAAACAATCAGGTCGCGACGACTCGACTGTCGGCGCCGATCGCCTCGAGGTTGAAGGCCGCGGCGATGAGCGCCTGGGTGTAAGGGGTTTGCGGCGCCTCGAAAATCTGGCTCGCCGGCCCGCGCTCGACCACCTTGCCATGGCGCAGGACGACGACCTCGTCGGCCAGCGCGCGCACGACCTTGAGGTCGTGGCTGATGAAGAGATATGCAAGTTTGTACTTCTGCTGAAGGTCGCGCAGCAGGTCGACGATCTGGGCCTGGACGCTCATGTCGAGCGCCGAGGTCGGCTCGTCGAGCACGATCAGGCGCGGCTTCAGGACCAGGGCGCGGGCGATCGAGATGCGCTGGCGCTGGCCGCCCGAGAATTCGTGCGGGTAGCGGTCGCGGCTCGCCGGATCGAGCCCGACCTCGCGCAACACCTGCTCGATCATCGTGGCGCGCTCGGCCGGGGTGCCGATCCTGTGGACCTCCAGGCCCTCGCCGATGATCTCGCCGACCGACATGCGCGGGCTGAGCGAGCTGAACGGGTCCTGGAAGACGATCTGCATCTCGCGCCGCATCGGCCGCAGTTCGCGCTGGCTCAAGCCCTGGAGCTCGCGCCCGTCGAACCGGATGCCGCCCTCGCTGCGCTCCAGCTTCAGCAGAGCGAGCCCCAGCGTGGTCTTGCCGGAGCCCGATTCGCCGACCAGGCCGATCGTGTGGCCCTCGCGCAGAGCGATGCTGACGCCGTCGACCGCCTTCACGTGGCCGACCGTGCGCCGCATCAGGCCGCGCCGGATCGGGAAATGCACCTTGAGGTCGTCGAGGCGCAGGATCTCGGGCGCCGACGGATCGGCTTCCGCCGGCCGGCCCTTGGGCTCGGCCGAGAGCAGGTGCTGGGTGTAGCTGTGCTGCGGATTGTCGAAGACCTCGGCCACCGGGCCCTGTTCGACGATGCGGCCCTGGGTCATCACGCAGACGCGGTCGGCCATCTTCCGCACGATGCCGAGGTCGTGGGTGATGAACAGCAGCGCCATGCCGTAGCGCGCCTGCAGCGACTTCAAGAGCTTCAGGATCTGCGCCTGGATGGTGACGTCGAGCGCGGTCGTGGGTTCGTCGGCGATCAGCAGGTCGGGCTCGTTGGCGAGCGCCATGGCGATCATCACCCTCTGGCGCTGGCCGCCCGAGAGCTGGTGCGGATAGGCGTCGAGGCGCTTGGCGGCCTCGGGGATGCCGACCTGCTCCAGCAGTTCGAGCGTGCGCTTGCGCGCCGCCTCGCGCGACAGGCCCTTGTGCAGGATCAGCACCTCGTTCACCTGCCGCTCGATCGTGTGCAGCGGGTTCAGCGAGGTCATCGGCTCCTGGAAGATCATCGAGATCCGGTTGCCGCGCACCGACAGCAACTCGCGCGTCGAGGCGCCGACCAGTTCCTGGCCCTGGAACCGTATGCTCCCCGTGGGATGGCTGGCCGACGGATAGGGCAGGAGCTGCAGCACCGACAGCGCCGTCACCGACTTGCCGGAACCGGATTCGCCGACCAGCGCGACGGTTTCGCCGCGCTTGATGTCGAAGCTGACGCCGCGCACTGCGCGCACCGCCTTGTCGCCGGTGCCGAAGTTGACGGAGAGGTCCTTGACCTCGAGCAGGAGGGAATCGCTCACGCCAGCACCTTGCGCGGATTGAAGGCGTCGCGCACCGCCTCGCCGATGAAGACCAGCAGCGACAGCATGAGCGCGATCACGAAGAAGCCGGTGAAGGCGAGCCACGGGGCGGTGAGGTTGTTCTTGCCCTGCAGCAGCAACTCGCCCAGCGAGGGCGAGCCCACCGGCAGGCCGAAGCCCAGGAAGTCGAGCGAGGTCAGCGTCGTGACCGAACCCGCCAGGATGAAGGGCAGGAAGGTGAGGCTGGCGGTCATCGCATTGGGGAGGATGTGGCGGAACATGATGCGCACGTCCATCATACCCAGCGCGCGGGCCGCGCGGACATAGTCGAAGTTGCGGCCGCGCAGGAATTCGGCGCGCACCAGCCCGACCAGCGCCATCCAGCTGAACAGCAGCATGATGCCCAGCAGCACCCAGAAGCCCGGCTGGATGAAGCTCGCCAGGATGATCAGGAGATAGAGCGTCGGCATGCTCGACCAGATTTCGAGGAAGCGCTGCATCACGAGATCGACCACGCCGCCAAAATAGCCCTGCACGGCGCCGGCGGCGATGCCGATCACGGTGCTGGCCACGGTGAGCGCCAGCCCGAACAGGACGGAGATGCGGAAGCCGTAGATCAGGCGGGCCAGCACGTCGCGGCCGGAGTCGTCGGTGCCCAGCCAGTGCTGGCGCGAGGGCGGCTGCAGGGTCGTGCGGCCCTCGCCTTTCAGCACCGTGTCGTAGCTGTAGGGAATCGGCGGCCAGAGGATCCAGCCTTTCTCCTCGATCAGCTTCTTCACTTCCGGGTCGGAATAGACGGTGTTGGTCGGGAAGTCGCCGCCGAACGTCGTCTCGGGATAGTCCTTGAGCAGCGGCGAGTAGAAGCCGCCATCGTAGCGGATGAGGATCGGCTTGTTGTTGGCCAGCAGCTCGGCGAACAGCGAGAGGAAGAACAGGGTCCCGAAGATCGCCAGCGAGATCATGCCGCGCTTGCTGGACCGGAAGGCCGCGAGGCGGCGGCGGTTCATCGGGTTCATCAGGCGCGCGCCTCGAAATCGATCCGGGGATCGACGACCGTGTACATGAGGTCTCCCAGGATCCCCATGACGAGGCCGATCAGCCCGAAGAAGTAGAGCGTGCCGAACATGATCGGGTAGTCGCGGTTCAGCGCCGCCTCGAAACCCAGCAGGCCGATCCCGTCGAGCGAGAAGATCACCTCGATCAGCAGCGAGCCGGTGAACAGCACGCCGACGAAGGCGGCGGGAAAGCCCGCGATCACGATCAGCATGGCGTTGCGGAACACGTGGCCGTAGAGCACGCGGCGCTCGACCAGCCCCTTGGCGCGGGCGGTCAGAACGTACTGCTTGTGGATCTCCTCGAGGAACGAGTTCTTGGTGAGGAAGGTCAGCGTGGCGAAGCCGCCGATCACCATGGCGCCGATCGGCAGCGCCATGTGCCAGAAATAGTCGAGCACCTTGTCGATCGTGCCGAGCGAGCTCCAGTCGTCGGAGACGAGGCCGCGCAGCGGGAACCACTTGAAGTAGGAGCCGCCGGCGAACAGCACGACCAGCAGGAGCGCGAACAGGAAGCCCGGGATCGCGTTCAGCACGATCAGCGTGGTCGAGGTCGTCACGTCGAAGCGCGAGCCGTCGCGCACCGCCTTGGCGATGCCGAGCGGGATCGACACGAAGTAGATCAGCAGCGTGGTCCAGAGGCCGAGCGAGATCGACACCGGCATCTTCTCGATGATCAGGTCGACGACGCGCTTGTTGCGGAAGAAGCTCTCGCCGAAATCGAAGACGAGATAGTTCTTCATCATCAGCAGGAAGCGCTCGCCGATCGGCTTGTCGAAGCCGTACATCTTCTCGATGCGTTCGATCAGTTCGCGCGGCAGGCCGCGGGCGCCGCGATAGGTGCCGCCGCCCGAGGAATCCGTGGCCGATTTCCGCAGCGTCTCGCCGCCGCTGGAGCTGCCTGAAAAGCGCTCCGTGGCGTCGACCGACGTGCCCTGGATCTGGGCCAGCGTTTGTTCGACCGGCCCGCCGGGCGCGGCCTGCACGATGAAGAAGTTGATGACCATGATGCCGAACAGGGTCGGCACCACCAGCACGAGGCGTCGCAGGATGTAGGCGAGCATGGAGCGGCCGGACGCCTACTTCCTCTCGCGCTGCAGGGCGCGATCCTTGGCCTCGTCGATCCACCAGGTGTCGAAGGCGAAGGGCGCGTAGCGGGCGCTCTTCTCGGGCCGCGCAAAGCGGTTCCAGTAGGCCACGAAGACCTTGTTGTTGTGCCAGTTGGGCACCACGAAGTTGCTCCACAGCAGGACGCGGTCCAGCGCCTTCGTCACGGCGATCAGGCTTTCGCGGTCCGGCGCCGCGATCAGCGTGTCGATCAGCGAATCGATCGCGGCGTCCTTGATCCCCAGCGAGTTGCGGCTGCCCGGCGTGTCGGCGGCCTTCGAGCCCCAGAAGTCGCGCTGCTCGTTGCCCGGCGACAGCGACTGGCCGAAACCCTCGACCATCATGTCGTAGTCGAACTCGTCCTCCCGGCGCTTGAACTGCGCGGTGTCGACCGTGCGCACGTTCATGTCGATGCCGATGCGCTCCAGGTTCTGCTTGTAGGGCAGCACGACCCTCTCGAAGCTGGCATCGTTCAGGAGCATCTCGAAGGCCAGCTTCCTGCCGGTCTTCGTCTCGGTCATCTTGCCGTCCTTGACCTCCCAGCCGGCCTCCTTGAGGAGCGCCAGCGCCTTGCGCGCCAGCTCGCGGACGTTGCCGGTGCCGTCGGTCTCGGGAAGCACGTATTCCTTGGTGAAGACCTCCTCGGGGATCTTGCCGCGCAGCGGCTCGAGGTACTTCAGCTCGGCGGCGGTCGGCAGGCCGGACGAGGCGAGCTCGGAGTTGCCGAAGAACGAGACGTTCCGCTTGTACATCCCGTAGAACAGGTTCTTGTTCGCCCAGGCGAAGTCGAACATCGTGGCGATCGCCTCGCGCACGCGCTTGTCCTTGAAATAGTCGCGGCGCGTGTTGAAGGCGAAGCACTGCATGCCGGTCGGCAGTTCGTGCGGGATCTCGGCGCGCTGGATGCGGCCGTCGCGCACCGCCGGGATGTCGTAGGCGGTCGCCCAGTTGCGCGCGATGTTCTCCTGCCGGACGTCGAGGTCGCCGGCCTTGAACGCCTCGAACTGCACCGTGACGTCGCGATAGTATTCGTAGCGGATCACGTCGAAGTTGTTGCGACCGCGGTTCATCCAGAGGTCCTTCGCCCACCAGTCGGGAACCCGGCGGTAGGTGATGGACCGGCCGACATCGAAGGAGTCGACCTTGTAGGGGCCGCTGCCGAGCGCGGGCTCCAGCGAGACCTTCTCGAAGTCGCGATTGGCCCACCACTTGGACGGCAGGATCGGAAGCTGACCGATGATCAGCGGCAGTTCCTTGTTGGTGCTGTCGCGGAAGGTGAACCTGACCTTGCGGTCGCCGACCTTCTCGGCCTTCAGTACGTCGGCATAATAGAAGGCGTAGTTCGGCAGCCCCTTGGACTTCAGGATGTCGAGCGAGAAGATCACGTCCTCGACGGTGATCGGGCTGCCGTCGTGCCAGCGCGCCTGCGGCCGCAGGGTGAAGGCCACCCAGGACCGGTCCTCCGGCCATTCGATCGTCTCGGCGATCAGCCCGTATTCGGTCGAGGCCTCGTCCCGGGAATTCCAGCAGAGCGTGTCCCAGAGCTGGCTGATGCCGGCGGCCGGCACGCTCTTCACGATGTAGGGATGCAGGGAATCGAAGGTGCCGCGGGCGCCCAGCCGGACGCTGCCGCCCTTGGGGGCGTTGGGGTTCAGGTAGTCCGGCGGGCCGGCATCGGCCCTGTACTTGGGCTCGCCGTGCATGGCGAAGCCGTGGCTGACATGGACCGTGCCCGGGGCGGCCGGGGCCGGGGTCTGGGCCCGCAGAATCGCCGGCGCGCCGACCCAAAGGGCCGCGCCGCCCGCCAATATGCTGCGCCGTCTGATCGCCATGCGATGCGCTCCCCAGCCTGTCCGGTCTCGTTTCATATATAGCGCGATGGAGTTGGGCGGCACTATGGCCGGGGGGTTACATCCGGGCCAGCTTTCCCGACTTCTGGAACGCCAGCGGGCGTAGGGCCGCGTGGTCGCCGAATGACATATCGTCATGCGAATACCGACGTCTGCTTGTTTGACTTCGCACGTTCCAGCGCTCAATTTTCGACCATGGTCGACACGACAGATTTCGCACCGGAATACGACGCGCCGCTCGAATACATGCGCCGCACCCGTGAGTATTACCTCGCGCTGGGCTACGACAATCCCTACCGCTGGGCGCACTACACGGACGCGCCGTTCACGCCGCTCAAGAAGCCGCTGAAGGACAGCACGCTGGCGCTGATCTCGACGGCGGCGCCCTACCAGCCCGACAAGGGCGACCAGGGTCCCGGCGCGCTCTACAACGCCTCGGCCAAGTTTTACTCGGTCTATTCCGGCGATACGGAAAAGGACCACGACACCCGCATCTCCCACATCGGCTACGACCGCAAGCACACGACGGCGAAGGACAGCAACACCTGGTTCCCGCTGCCGCTGATGCGCGAGTTTGCAAGCCAGGGCCGCTTCAAGCTCGCCAGGCGCTTCCATGGCGCGCCGACCAACCGCAGCCAGCGGGTGACGCTGGAGACGGATGCGCCGGAAATCCTCGCGCGCTGCCGCCAGGACCAGGTCGACGCGGCGCTGCTCGTCCCTACATGACCCGTCTGTCACCAGACCGTGAGTCTGGTCGCCCGATATCTCGAACGGAACGGCATCCCCACCGTGGTGATGGGGGCGGCGAAGGACATCGTCGAATGGGCCGGCGTGCCGCGCTTCCTGTTCAGCGACTTTCCGCTCGGCAATTCCTGCGGCAAGCCGCACGAGCCCGACACCCAGCGGTTCACGCTGGACCTCGCCCTGAAGGTCCTGGAAAGCGCCATCGGTCCGCGCACGACGGTCCAGTCGCCGTTGCGCTGGAACGAGGATGGGGACTGGAAGAACGATTACAACAATCTCGAGCGCATGCCGCCCGAAGAGGTCGCCAAGCGGCGCGCCGAATTCGACAAGGTGAAGCAGGTCGCGCTCAGCCAGCGCAAGCAGGCGGGCGTGGCGTAGGAGTGACATGAGCAAGCCGTTCGCGGGCGTAAAGGTCGTCGATTTCACGCGCGTGCTGGCGGGGCCCTACAGCTCCTACCAGCTCGCCCTCCTCGGGGCGGACGTCATCAAGATCGAATCCCGCGAGGGTGACGACATGCGCTTCGGCACCCGGTCCAACGACTGGGAGAAGCGGGGCCTCGCGGCGCCGTGGGTCGCGGTGAACGGCAACAAGCGCTCGATCACGCTCGACCTCAAGCAGCCCAAGGCGATCGAGATCGTCAAGCGCCTCGTGGAAACCGCCGACGTGGTCGTCGAGAATTTCCGGCCGGGCGTGATGGACAAGCTCGGCATCGGCTACGAGACGCTGAGCAAGATCAATCCCCGGCTGATCTATTGCGCCGTGTCGGGCTTCGGCCAGGTCGGCCCCGAGTCCAAGACCGCGGCCTTCGACGGCATGATCCAGGCCATGTCGGGCCTGATGTCGATCACCGGCTTCGAGAACAACGGCCCCACGCGCGTGGGCTTCGCCGGCGCCGACGTGATGTCGGGCGCCACCGCCGCGCTGGGCATGGCGTCGGCGCTCTACCAGCGTACCCATACCGGCAAGGGCCAGCTCGTCGACGTCGCCATGATCGACTCGGTGATGGGCTATCTCGCCCAGCAGTTCACCGAGCACATGATGACCGGCCGCGTCCACGGCCAGGCCGCCAACCTGTCGGTGACGCGCAAGCCCACGGGCAATCTCTTCAAGACGCGCGACGGCTGGATCGTGCTCGCCGTCATGACCGATCCGCAGTTCAAGCGCCTGATGAAGGTGCTGGGCCGCGAGGAGGTGCTGGACGATCCGCGCTTCGTCGACTGGGCGACGCGCATCGCCAACAACACCGCCCTGCACGAGATCGTCGAAGGGGCGATGAAGACCGAGGATTCGGGCACCTGGATCGAGCGCTTCGCCAAGGCCGACGTGCCGGCCGGCCGCGTCCACAGCATCCCGGAGACCGCGCAGCTCGACCTGTTCAAGCATCGCACGGTGCTGCAGACCGTCGAGACCGAGCACGGCCCGATCAAGGTCGTCGGTTCGGGCTTCCGCCTCGAACACGGCGGCGGCTCGATCGACCGCCCGCCGGCCACGCTCGGCCAGCACACCGACGAGGTGCTGAAGGAGGCGGGCTACTCGCCGGCCGAGATCGCCGAGATGCGCGCGGCAGAGGTCGTCTGAGGGCGCATCTCGACGGCGGGCTCTAGGGTCCTTCCGTCTCAGATTGACCCGCCGCCCTCATCCTGAGGAGGCCACGGAGTGGCCGTCTCGAAGGATGGGCAACAAACTCGGTGCGCGCGCCCACCTTTCGAGACGCGCTCCTGCGGAGCGCTCCTCAGGGTGAGGTGGCTTTTGCACTGATGATTCCTTCTCGACCGGAAATACTCTAACGCGTCGTCACGCCGGCTTCCGTGACGATGGCGTCCATCGGCACGTCGTAGGTCTGCGGATAGATGGTGCGGAGGGAGAGGCGCTCGTAGCCCACGCCCAGGATGCGCGGGCGGCGCGGCAGGGCGGCCAGCGTGCGGTCGTAGAAACCGCCGCCATGTCCCAGCCGGTAGCAGGCCGCGTCGTAGCCGACGACGGGCGCGATCACGACATCCGGCGTCACGACCGTTCCCCCGGCCGGCACCGGAATGTTCCAGACACCGGGCCGGAGCGGCTCGCCGCGGCTCCACGTTCGGAACTCCAGGGGCGAGCGCGGGGCGACGACCACCGGCAGCGCCGCGGTCGCGCCGCGCATCGACAGTCCCTCGATCCAGATGCGCAGGTCGGGCTCGCCGCGGAACGGCAGGTAGGCGGCAACGGTCGTCCCGGACAGGTCGCCGAGCAACCGGTCGAGCTCACGCGCGATCCGCTCCGAGAGGCGGCGTCTCTCCTCGCCGGGGATGGCCAGCCGCAGCGCGATCAGCCTTTCGCGCTCGACGGTGCGCCAGCGCTTCAGATCCTGCTGCTGGCGGGGATCCTCGTCGGACAGCATGCCGGACGCAGGATCGACGAGGTGCATCATGCAGGCCGGCGAGCCGTTGTCGTCGTCCGGCCCGTCGCGTCCGGCATCAGTGTCGTGGGCGATCATGCGATCACCGCGTTGGCGAGCCTTATATTGCCCGCGTGGGAGGAAGGCATGTGCGCCGGGTCGTCATGTCATGGCCTTGCCGTGAACGACGCGGTCCCTGTCAGGGACCGCGTTGGGCGGCGAGCGCCCTCTGCAACTGGGCATCGAAGCCGCTCAGCGTCTGGTCGAAGGGCCCGGCCTCCGTTCCCTGCAACTGGAGCTGCACCGTGATCCGGCGACCCGTGCGCATCTGCTGCAGCAACTGGCCGGACTTGTAGTCGTCGAACTGGCAGATGCCCTGGCCGCAGATGCTGGTCGAAATGAAGGGATTGGAATCGACCTGGACGCTGGCCCGCACGCCCTGCCCGTCGCCGACCACGGAGATCTTGTTGTAGGCGGCCGAGTAGCGCATCACGAGGAACTGGCCGAGCAGGCTGTTGCCGTCGATCGTGGCCTGCACGCCGCAATCCTTGCCGCCCTCCATGGTGCAGGACGTCACCCACTTGTCGGGCGGCTGGTCCTGCGCGACGGCGGCCTGCGAAAGGCTCAATGCGGCGGCCGCAACACCGGCGGCCACGAATACGGATCGCATCATCTTTCGCCCAGCTCCTGCGTTTGCCAATAATTCGGGGGCCACCTATGTAGCGCTGCAACCACACGCTGACAAAGGAACCCTTCGCATGTCCGAGACCCTGAAACTCGTCGCGTTCTGCGGCAGCCTGCGCAAGGCATCGTTCAACCGCCTTTCCCTGCAGGCCTTCGTCGATCGACTCCCCGCCGGCACGTCCTGCGAGACGATCGAGATCGGCGACTGGCCGCTCTACGACGCCGACGTCCAGGCCAAGGGCTTCCCCGACAAGGTGCAGGCCGCGCAGAAGGCCATGCTGGAGGCGGACGGCATCGTGCTGGTCAGCCCGGAATACAATTACGGAATCTCGGGCGTCCTGAAGAACGCCATCGACTGGCTGTCGCGCATGACCCCGCAGCCCTTCGCCGCCAAGCCGGTCGCGCTGTTCGGCGCCTCGATGGGCGTGCTCGGCACCGCGCGCGCGCAGTACCAGCTTCGCCAGACGCTGGTGTTTCTCGACGGCCGTCCGGTCAACAAGCCCGAGGTCATGATCGCCCAGGCGCAGAACAAGTTCGCCGACGGCAAGCTGGCCGACGAGGCAACGGGCAAGTTGCTCGGCGATCTCGGTGCCGCGCTGGCGCTCGCCTGCAGGCAGGCGAAGGCGGCCGCCGCCGTCAAATAAGGCCATGACGCAGAACATCTACGACACCGCCGAATTCTTCGCGGGCTACAGCCGCCTTCCACGCTCCGTGGACGGTCTGGCCGCCGCGCCGGAATGGCCGATCCTGCAGGCGATGCTACCCGCCATGCAGGGTCTGCGGGTCGTGGACCTGGGCTGCGGCTTCGGCTGGTTCGCGCGCTGGGCACGCGAGGCCGGCGCGGCCTCGGTGCTGGGCCTCGACGTCTCGGAAAACATGCTGGCGCGGGCGCGCGAGACAACGCCCGACGCTGCGGTCACCTACGCGCGCCGCGACCTCGAAAAGCTCGACCTCGACGAAGGCGCATTCGACGTCGCCTACAGTTCGCTGGCGCTGCACTACATCGAGAACCTGCGCGGCCTGTTTGGGCAAGTGCATCGCGGCCTCGTGCCCGGCGGCCGCTTCGTCTTCTCGGTCGAGCATCCGATCTACACCGCGCCCGACAAGCCCGGCTGGACGCGCGATCCCGACAACCGCCTCGCCTGGCCGGTGAACCGCTACCCCGACGAGGGCGCGCACTCGACCGACTGGCTGGCCAAGGGCGTGATCAAGCAGCACCGCACGCTCGCAACCTACGTGAACCTGCTGATCGAGACGGGCTTTACGCTGACGCGCCTCGAGGAATGGTGCTCCAGCGTCGAGCAGATCGCCACGCATCTCGACTGGGCCGGCACCGAGGAGCGGCCGTCGTTCCTTCTGGTGGCGGCGCAGCGATGACGAAGAAATAGAGCCCGTCGTCTCGACCGGAGCCTCGCGCAGCGAGGCGTAGCGGAGCAACCGTCTTGTTTTCAAGCGGGTCGGCTCTGCCATACAGCGCCATCCCTG
>OFDN01000201.1_pt1 | contig 57749 bp, 44 predicted proteins | sample 1520971 | NCBI WGS metagenome assembly OFDN01 (sample SAMEA94257418, study PRJEB24077) | hot springs metagenome | biome: Aquatic biome; feature: Geographical feature; material: Water | place: India | collected 2012-06-12 | depth 5 m | reverse complement strand
CCAACACTCCGTTAATTTACGCAGCCATCAGTGCCAAATGTTCTGACGACGGACACCCTGTTTTCGAGGTAAGCAAGGGTGCCGGATTATTTCGCAAAAGCCCCAGGGTGTTTTTATCAATTAGCCGGGCTTTCTATTAGGCACACGTGTAACTGACAGTTCGAGTTTGCCCACTGAAACTTTGTTCAAGCCATCGGTTGGTCTTCAACGAACCTAGCCTGGTCAGTTCAAATGATGCGCGGTTATCCGGATAGTCGCAGATTTTCTTGATAAATCGACACGACTTTTTTTATCGCTGCAACCGGCGGATACGAACTTTCGCACGTGCCGATCACCAAACCACCTGTGCTGCTCGTCCACGGTTCCGCGGATCCGATTGTGCCCGTCGCCGCGCTGCATGCGGCTAAAACGGAATTAGAACATCTTGGCATTGACGTGACGACGCATATTTCATCCGGTGTGGGACACAGCGTCGATCCCGTCGGCCTTCGGTTGGGGGGAGAATTTGTTGCAAAAGCACTGGGCAAATGACGCTGTTTCTGCACAGATTTGGCGAGGCAGGATAGTTCATTGTCCTCGGCAACATTGAACTCCCATAGTCCACTTCCACCCCGTTATGCGACAAGACCCGAAACAGGTGCCACAGCGGGGGCAACGCTGATGCCGATGGTGATGAAAGCGCAGATCACTGCTGCGAAAGCTGAAACGATTTGGGTGCTTGCATATTGAGCCATGATATATTCCTTTAAATATGCCGGACCATTCCGGCTATGCAGACTACTTTGCACAGCCCGTGCCAAATAAACTTTAATTCATATTTTCAATATTTTAAGTCAGATTTGCAAATACAGCGCCATCGAAGCATGTCCACATATTGGGAAAAATTACCAATCATTGGGATGTCGTTCCCGTCAGAATGAGGCTGGCTAAAGCATAGTGAGTTGCTCGGCTCAGCCTGAGATTTTCACGCCGCGGGCGTTAAAGGAAAATCATTTTGTCACCATATAAGTGGTGTAGCGAACACATCAGCCGCCATCTTCGTTCGGAACACGGCACCTCCGCGCCGTGCGGAATTATGGCCCTGTAGGGATTATGGTGATCTCGGTTTGGCGCCCATCGATGTACCGCACGCTTTTGCCATCGAAATATGCGTTCTCTTCAGTCCGGAAATCTACGCGTTGCCCGCCCCATTCGGGCACTGCCGCGTAAGAGGTGAGTTCGATTGACCATGCGGTATTGGCGTTGATGGCACCGCTGCCACGTGGATCAGCGTTTTGGTTGTCCCAGAAACCGATGGACGGTCCCGCGCCATGGCCGTGCAAGCCTATCGGGTGCGAATAAATCGATGGATCGAGCCCGGCGGCGACTGCTTCCTTGCGGGCTAGCGCCAACACCGCATTGCCACTGCGTCCGATCGCGAAATGACGGGTGAGGATATCCTGCACGCGATTGCTGTTCGCCAACCCTTGCCTCAGACCGGCAGGTACCTCGCTCTCGCCCGGCTTCAGCACATAAGCGAGGTGCTGGGTATCGGTGTTGAGCCGCAAATAGGTAATGCCAAAATCAGTCCACAGCAGATCGCCCGGCTGGATAATTTCTGCGCCCTCCAGCATGCCCTTTGCGCCTTGCCGCTGGATAGCCACCGAAGGATGAAACCATGGCGCAAGGCCGAGTTGGAGAAGCCGGTCGCGATACCACCATTGCACCTGCTCCGCCGTCGTGACGCCCGGGGTAATACCGGACCGCGAAAAGGCTTCTGCAATCAGCGCATGGGCCGTGCGGACGATGCCCGGGTACAGTTTCATCTCGGAAGGCGTGCGCGTCTCGAGCCAACGAATGGCAAGTGTTTCTCCGCTGACAATCCGTTGCCGCAAAGGCACGGGTAAGGCGGCAACGAATTTCCCATACTGACTAAGCGTCATGCCGTCGGCGAACTGATAAAGATCGGACGTGTTGATCGCAATTTTGGCCGGGTCGCGCGCGGCGATGATATCTGCGACTGACTGCCACTGATCGGGTTGTTTGCCTGGGTCCCATGCCGGTGCGAACAATCCTCCAAGCCCATAACGGCTCACAGTCAGCCGCTCGACCGGCTTCCCGTCCCCGGGATCGTGGAAGATCAGGATCGTGCGGCGGCGCGCATGCATATTCTCGGCATCGAGCATGGATGCGACCACGGGTTCTTCAAAATATTCGCGGGCCACGAGCAACCACATATCGATACCCTGTTCACGCATGATCGCGGGGATAATGCTATCGAGCCGTTCAGCGAGAATGCGGTTTTCAATCTCCGCTCTTTCACGCAGGCTCAATATTGGAGGCAGGGACGGCGCCTGTGCTTCGGTCTCGCTCATGACGATCGGCACATGCGCCCGTGCCGCAGGGTGGAAGACAAGTGCTATAAGCAGCGCCGCTACCGACATCATTCGTGCTGCCATTTTGCTTGCTCCCGTTCAACCTGTGCACCCCCACTGCCTCGCGGCGTCGCCGGGATCAAGCGCGATGTAACCAAGTGCGTTCGACAAAAGATGCATTTTCAAGCTTTAAAAAAATGGGATGAAGGAGAGTGAGCCCTCTCATTTCCGAGGCCTCCCTCTCCGGTGCTGGTTATCCCGACAGGGCGTTCGTTGATAGCCTCTGTAATTATCTTCGGCGACAAATAGGTTTCGCTCGCTCACCCGATAGAAAATTGCGTCTGTCCGGAGATTTGAATTTTCTTGATACACCAGCGACCTTCCGCCATCACCACCGCAATCGGAGGCAAGGCCAGTTGGGATTATTTGATCGCTTGAAACGGCGTAAGGCGGGGTCGGCATTGCCGCCCTCTGCACCCGCGCAGCCTTGGCCGCCACCGCCTGTGGCACCGTCGCCGGATTTCCAGAGTTTCGAATTGCCACCAGAACCGGACCAGCCGGCATGGATGAAATATCCCGTGTCCGCTCCCAAGGGGCATATCATTGTGTTTGCCAATGAAAAGGGCGGGGTGGGCAAATCGACGTCGGCTTTCCACACCTGCATCGCCTTGTGCAATGCGGGCGAGCGGGTCGCTGCACTGGATGTCGACTTGCGTCAGCTAACGTTGCACCGTGCGCTATGGGCGCGGCAGGAGAGCGAACGCGAATATGGCGTGAAGCTGCCCGGCCCTGAACAGATCATGCTCGCGCAACAGAATGAAAATGAGCTTGCGGAGAAACTGCGCATGGCGCGGATTCACAACAGCTTCATCGTCATCGACGTCGGCGGGCATGACTCGCCCATTGCGCGCAAAGCCATCTTCATGGCGGATACGATCGTGACGCCAGTGAACGACAGCTTCATTGACCTCGACATGCTCGGCCATATCGATCCGCGCACGGGCGATTTCAAAACGCTTGGTAACTTCGCACGGCTGGTCGAACATCTGAAAGATCCAGGCATTGCGCTGCGTTCAACTCCTCTTGATTGGGTCGTGATGCAGAACCGGTCGCGAAGTCTTGCCACCAATAATGAGCGCAAGGTGCGTGACGCGCTCGACAAGATCGCACCTGCTGCTGGCTTCCGGATTGTACCGGGGTTGAGCGAACGCGTTACCTATCGCGAGTTGTTTCCCTTGGGTCTGACCTTGTTCGATCTGGATACGCTGCCCGACCTCGGGAAGGCCCAACCCAATGCGCGTGAGGAAATCTGGGCCATGCTGCGCGCGCTCAACCTACCCAGCGCAGCCTTGAAACGGGCCATTGCGGCGCCCGACGCGCAAGAGGACTGAAGAGACGGCTGGCGCCCATTTGCGGCAGTTGCAAAAAGGTAAACTCGTTCCATTCGGATTCAAATTGCGCCGCAGCATAAAGAGGCGCTTGGTCCTGCCAATTCCACTTAGGACATTGCCATGACATATGTACGTGAGACGCCGTCCAACCACTATCAAGCGCAGGGATTTTCCGACCGTTTCGCGCTGGGTATAACGAAATTGCTGCGCTGGGGTGCGGACACCTTTTTTGCCAAACGCTATGGAAATCGCGCCATCGTTCTGGAAACCGTTGCGGCGGTGCCCGGGATGGTGGGTGCAACCCTGACCCATTTGCGGGCGCTGCGGTTGATGCAGGATGATGGCGGATGGATCCGGACCCTGATGGACGAGGCCGAAAATGAACGAATGCATCTGATGACCTTCATCGAGATCGCCCAGCCGTCCTGGTTCGAGCGGATGATCATATTGACCGTGCAATGGTTCTTCTATGTCGGCTTTTTCATCTTGTATCTGATTTCCGACCGCACCGCGCACCGTCTGGTGGGCTATTTCGAGGAAGAGGCTGTGTTGAGTTATACCCTCTACCTTGAAGAAATTGATTCCGGCCGCCATGCCAATCCGCCGGCCCCCGCTGTGGCGCTGCGTTACTGGAATTTGCCCGAGGGCACGACCTTGCGCGATGTGATCCTGATCATTCGGGCGGATGAAGCACATCACCGGGACACCAACCATTTTATGGCCAGCGCCCTGAGCGGACGCCAGGCCAATCACGCGGATATTGCCGAATGTCCGCCGCACACATCGTTGAGTTCAGGTTTGAGCTGAAGGCACGCCGTTGCGGTCTCAATATGCGGCGCTATATCTAGGGGATGAGCGCCGCCAAAATCATAGCCATCATCGTCTTGCTCTCGCTGGCATTTCATCTGCTGCTATATGGCTATTTGCGCCGCCGGATTGCCGCCGCCAAGCGTGAGAAAGAAAAGGAAATATGACCGAAAACCCGAATGCGACGGTTGAAAGCGCCGATGGCAAATATGCGCAACTCATCAAAGCCCGCATCCATGAATGGGCCGCAGGAGAGCCTGCCGAGGTAGGAGGGACGGACAATGGGCCGATGCCTTATGAATTGCTGCTGTCGGCGCTGGGGGCGTGCACCTCGATTACCGTGGAAATGTATGCGGAACGCAAAGGGTGGCCGCTTGAAAAAGTGCATGTCACGCTGGAGCATTCCAAGGAAGAGCGGGCCGGTGAAAATAACGGAAAGCCGGTTGATATGATCGACCGGATTGTCCGGCTGGAAGGCCCTTTGGATGCTGAGCAGCGGGCAAAGCTTATTGAAATTGCGGAAAAGTGCCCCGTGCATCGTACCCTTACGAACCAGATCAACATCAACACCCTTTTGGGCTAGATTGTCTCCTGCACGGTGGGTTGATTTGCCCCTTTTGCGGGCTTATAGCGGCTTTTTAGAAGCAAGCGGTCCCGTGGGGCCGCTTTTTGCCTTTTGGACCTATGGAAGGAATTTGCCATGTCGATTACACCTTTGATGCCTGTCTATCCGCGGTGCGGGTTCCGGCCGGTGCGAGGTGAGGGTGCCTGGCTGATTTCCGAAGATGGCAGCCGCGCTCTGGATTTTGCTGCGGGTATTGCGGTGAACCTTCTCGGCCATGGCCATCCGCATTTGACCAAGGCGATACAGGATCAGGCGGCAACGCTGATGCACGTATCCAACCTGTACGGCAGCCCGCAGGGCGAGGCTTTTGCCCAGCGGTTGGTCGACACGACCTTTGCCGATACGGTGTTTTTCACCAATTCGGGCGCGGAAGCCGTCGAATGTTCGATCAAGACCGCCCGCGCTTACCACCAGAGCCAAGGTAGCGACCGGTACGAAATCATCACCTTCAAAAACGCCTTTCATGGCCGCACGATGGCGACGATTTCGGCGAGCAATCAGGAAAAGATGCACAAGGGCTTCCTGCCGCTGCTCGAAGGTTTCAAATATGTCGACTTCGACGACCTCGAAGGCGCAAAGGCCGCAATCGGTCCGAAGACCGCGGCATTTCTGGTAGAACCCATTCAGGGTGAGGGCGGTGTGCGTCCGGCGTCGGATGCCTTTATGAAGGGTCTGCGCGCACTGGCCGACGAACATGGCCTGATGCTCATCCTCGATGAAGTGCAGTGCGGCGTCGCGCGGTCCGGCACGCTCTATTGTTATGAACAATATGGTATCGAACCCGATATCATGGCGACCGCCAAGGGCTTGGGTGGCGGTTTCCCGGTTGGCGCGTGCCTCGCCACCGAAGAAGCGGCGCGCGGCATGGTGGTCGGCACCCATGGTTCGACCTATGGCGGCAACCCCTTCGCGATGGCGGCTTGCCAGGCGGTTTGGGATGTTGTCGCCAATGACGAATTTCTGGCGCAGGTCCGTGCAACGGGTGACAAGCTGCGTGCGGCACTGGAACAGTTTATCGGCAATTATCCCGACCTGTTCACCGGTGTGCGGGGCAAGGGCCTTATGCTCGGAGTGACCATGACCCACGAAACACGCGCCTTTGTTGCGCATTTGCGCGACAATCACGGCCTGCTGACCGTGGCTGCAGGGGACAACACCTTCCGCGTCTTGCCGCCGCTCAACATCGACGACAGCCATATCTCCATCTTCATGGAGAAACTGTCGGCAGGGGCCGCCAGCTACCAAATGCCGGAAGCCGCATGACACGGCATTTCCTGAATCTGGCGGACGCGGGCGGAGACGCGATTGCGGCGATGCTCTCGGACGCAATGGACAGGAAAGCAGCGCGCACTGGCTGGCCCAAGGGGAAAGCGGACAGCGATGCGCCGCTTGCCGGACATACGCTTGGCATGATCTTCGAGAAGAACTCGACCCGGACGCGCACCTCGTTTGAAATGGCGATGAAGCAACTGGGCGGGGACAGTATCTTCATGGCGTCCGGCCAGATGCAGCTCGGGCGGGGCGAGAGCATTGCCGATACCGCACGCGTGCTGTCGCGCTATGTCGATGCCATCATGATCCGCACCGATGACCATGCGAAGATCGAGGAACTGGCCAAATATGCCAGCGTTCCGGTCATCAACGGCCTCACCGACTTGTCGCATCCCTGCCAGATTGTGGCGGATTTGCTGACCGTTACGGAACAAGGCAAGGCTTTGCCGGGACTGGAAGTGGCCTGGCTGGGCGACGGGAATAATGTGCTGAACTCGATCGTCGAGGCGGCGGGTATTTTTAAGTTCAACGTCCGGATCGCCGTGCCGCAGGGTTATGAAAGCGACAGCCAGTTCATCGAAGCGGCGCAGGCCGCCGGCGCGCAGATCACGCTGACCCGTGATGCGGCAGAGGCGGTGGCCGGGGCGGATGTCGTGGTGACCGATACCTGGGTGTCGATGGGGCAGGAGCATGCCCATAACAAGATAGCGGCCATGATGCCTTATCAGGTCAACGACCGGTTGATGGCGGGCGCGAAGCCCGATGCCAATTTTCTGCACTGCCTGCCGGCGCACCGGGGTGAAGAGGCGACCGACACGGTTCTCGACGGCCCGCAATCGCTGATCTGGGACGAGGCGGAAAACCGGCTTCACGCGCAAAAATCGATTTTGCTGTGGTGCTTTGGATTGCTGGGATGACCCACCTGGCAGATGCCCGAACCTGATGGCCTCGCAACCTGAAACCCTGAGCGACCAGCCCTTGCGCTTTTCCATTCCGGCACGCGATGCGCGGGGGCGGTTGGTGCGTCTGGATTCCGTGCTGAACGAAATCCTGTCGGCACATGCCTATCCGCCGCTGGTGGAAAAGACATTGGCCGAGGCACTTGTTCTGACGGCCTTGCTTGGAACATCGCTGAAGGATCAGGGAAGCCAGCTCACGCTGCAAGTCCAGACCGAAAAGGGCGCGATACGGCTGCTCGCCTGTGACTATAAGGATGGCGCGCTGCGCGGATATGCGCAGTTCGATGCCGCGACGGTGGCTTCGCTTCCCAACGATTCGACGCTATTCGGCATTTTCGGGACGGGCTATCTGGCGATAACCTTCGATCGGGCAAAGCCAGCGTCCGAAGGTGGTGGCCGCTATCAGGGTATTGTCCCGCTGGAAGGGTCCTGCCTGTCCGAGGCTGCGCAGAATTATTTTGTCCAGTCCGAGCAAATCCCGACCTTCATTCGCGCGGCGGTGGACCATGTGGATGGGCGCTGCGTAGCCGGTGGCATATTGGCGCAGCATTTACCCGAGGGCGAAGAAGGCCGCGAACGCCTGCACGTCCGCCTCGACCATCCCGAGTGGGAGCATGTCGAAATATTGGCTTTCACGGTTCTACCCGAAGAACTGGCAGATCCCGAACTTCCGCTGGAAGAGATCGTCTGGCGGTTGTTTCACGAAGAAGACGAAGTGCGGGTCGAACAGGCAAGCAAGCTGACCAAAGGCTGCCGCTGCGATCCGGCGCACATTCGCGACGTTATTGCGAAATTTCCCGCCGAAGATCGCGCCGAAATGGCCGATGAAGCAGGCGATATTGTGGTTGATTGCGAGTTCTGCTCGCGGCGCTTTCCGGTGAGTCTGGCAAGCTTCAACAACTGAATTGTGACATTTGTCGCAAATTGACAGTCATTCATCGTTCATATACCACATTCTATCGTGCTTATTGTAACAATTGCTGTTATAGACGTAACAAAGAAAAGGTCGCTTCGCTGAAACTGGTTAAGGTTTACGGTCAAGAAGCATATGAAAATGAAATTCTCCCACATCACTCTCGCGGGCATTTGTGCCCTTTCTGCGGCATCAGGCGCCTATGCGATTGCACAAGGCGGCGACCTGTCTTTGCTGGAATCCGTTGAACGCGGGATGTGGCAATTGCGGGCGGTGGGCGGTGGTCCGTCGGGTACGCCTGCCAACCAGATTTGCGTGAGTGACCCGGCCAAGCTGGTCCAGATCCAGCATGGTGCGGCGGCGTGTGAACATTATGTTGTCCGCTCCAGCGCGACCGCGGTCACGGTGAGCTACAGCTGCAAGGGCCAGGGTCAGGGCTTGACCACCATCCGCAAGGAATCCCCGCGCCTGATCCATATCCAGTCGCAGGGCATCCGCAATAATGCGCCCTTTTCCTTTTCCGTCGAAGGACGCCGGATGAGCGCCTGCTGATCGGGCGCGGCAACGACCTGCGTTTCGCCAATTGCCGTTAAGTTAATATTTACCATTGCCGCTTAGAGGGGAGGGGTGTCTTTTTGTAGATACACTTTCCTCCCTAGCTGGCTGAATAGCCAACTACTTGGGCCGCACGCGAATATCGCAGGCGGCCCTTTCTTTTGTCAGAATGCGGCAATGCCCGTAATGGCGCGGCCCAATATCAGCGCATGGACGTCATGTGCCCCTTCATAGGTGTTGACCGTTTCGAGGTTCACCATGTGGCGCATGACCTGATATTCGTCGCTGATCCCGTTGCCGCCATGCATATCCCGCGCGGCGCGCGCAACGTCGAGCGCTTTGCCGACATTGTTGCGCTTGACGATCGAGATCATGTCGGGCGCAAACTGGCCTTCGTCCATGAGACGGCCGACGCGCAGGCTGGCCTGCAAGCCAAGCGCGATATCGGTCATCATGTCGGCCAGCTTTTTCTGGTACAACTGGTTGGCGGCAAGCGGCTTGCCGAACTGGTGCCGGTCAAGGCCATATTGCCGCGCGGCGTGCATGCAAAACTCGGCCGCACCCAGCGCGCCCCAGCTGATTCCGTAACGGGCGCGGTTGAGACAGCCGAAAGGTCCCTTCAACCCCTGGACATCAGGAAGCAGGGCATCTTCGCCGATTTCGACATTGTCCATGACAATCATGCCGGTGGTGGAAGCGCGGAGCGAGAGCTTGCCTTCGATCTTGGGCGCGGACAGGCCCTTCATTCCCTTTTCCAGGACAAAGCCGCGAATACCGCCGCCATGCGCTTCGGATTTGGCCCACACGACAAACACATCGGCAAAAGGTGCGTTGGAAATCCAGGTCTTCGTACCATTCAGCACATAGCCGCCATCCACCTTTTTGGCGAAGGTCCGCATCCCGGCCGGGTCAGAGCCTGCATCGGGCTCGGTCAGGCCAAAACAGCCGATCAGCGTGCCTGCCGCGAGACCCGGCAGAAATTTGCGGCGCTGTTCTTCGGAGCCATAAGCATAGATCGGATGCATCACGAGCGAGGACTGCACCGAAGCCATCGACCGGTAGCCTGAATCAACGCGCTCGATTTCGCGCGCGATCAGGCCATAGGCGACATAGGATGCGCCAACACCGCCATATTCTTCCGGAATTGTCGCGCCGAGAAGGCCGGTCTGGCCCATCAGCGGAAACAGTTCGGGCGCGTCACGCTCGCTGCGATAGGCTTCAATCACCCGCGGCTGGAGTTCGCTTTGCGCAAAGGCGTGGGCGGTGTCGCGGATCATGCGTTCGTCTTCGGTCAACTGCGCGTCCAGATTGAACGGATCGGACCAGTTAAAAGCTGCCATTTCGGCCATAGATTGTCTCCAATTGATGGCCGCTCGCTAGACTTTTCCAAATCACTAGACAAGTTCCACTTAGCACCGTCATGCTGAACTTGTTTCAGCATCTTACTTTTTGGTTGGCATCGAACTAAGACCCTGAAACAAGTTCAGGGTGACGAAGGTGAGAACGGGTGTGACACTGGTACAGAAGGAAGTTGAAGGATTGCTGAAACGCCTGGGCGCGTCAGCATGTGGTAACCTTGCCGTCCACACCCCAATAGACGGCAGCCAGATCGGCTCGGTGTCGATTGCCTCGCCAGCCGACATTGAATCCTTCATCGCCGCGTCGCACGACGCTTTCCTCGAATGGCGCACGGTACCCGCACCGCGCCGGGGCGAATTGGTGCGCCTTTTCGGCAATGCGTTGCGGGACCATAAGGACAGCCTTGCGCGCCTTGTCACCATCGATTGCGGTAAGCCCCTGTCCGAAGGCTTGGGCGAAGTGCAGGAGATGATCGACATTTGCGACTTCGGCGTCGGTCTTTCGCGTCAGTTGCACGGGCTGACCATCGCCAGCGAACGTCCCGGCCACCGGATGATGGAGCAATGGCATCCGCTGGGACCGACGCTCGTTATTTCGGCGTTCAACTTCCCCGTTGCGGTCTGGGCATGGAATGCCGCGCTCGCACTGGTCTGCGGCAACAGCGTTATCTGGAAACCGTCGGAAAAAACCCCGCTGACCGCTGTCGCCGTTCAGGCCATTTTTGAACAAGCCGTCCTCGCCTTTGGCGATGCGCCGGAGCATCTTTCCCAGGTGGTGCAGGGCGGACGCGATGTCGGGGCCATGCTTGTCGCCGACCCGCGCATCGCGCTCATTTCCGCGACAGGCAGCACGGCAATGGGGCGCACAGTAGGGCAGGTGGCAGCCTGCCGCTTTGCCCGGTCCATCCTCGAACTCGGTGGCAACAACGCCGCAATCATCAGCGACAAGGCCGATGTGGCGCTTGCCCTGCGCGGGGTGCTGTTTTCGGCCTTTGGCACAACGGGGCAGCGCTGCACCAGTTTGCGGCGGCTCTTTGTGCATGACAGCCTTTACGACAGCTTCGTCCCCGCGCTGACGGCGGCTGCGGCTTCAATGCCCATCGGTGATCCGTTGGATAGCGCACATCTTGCCGGGCCGTTGATTGACGAGGCAGCTCTGGCCGCGATGCAGGCGGCACTTGAGGAAGCGAAAGCGCTTGGCGGCATTCTGTCCGGCGGGGAACGCCTGCCAGGGAACGGCGTCTATGTTCGCCCGGCGGTTGTGGAGATGGCCGCGCAGGAAGGCCCGGTGCTGCGCGAAACATTCGCGCCCATCCTTTACGTGATGCGCTACACCGATCTGGACGCGGCAATCGCGTTGCAAAATGCCGTCGGCGCAGGCCTGTCCTCCTCGATTTTCTCGACCGATGTGCGCGAATGCGAACGCTTCCTGTCTGCTGCGGGCAGTGACTGCGGCATTGCCAATGTCAACATCGGCACATCGGGCGCGGAAATTGGCGGTGCCTTCGGCGGCGAAAAGGAAACCGGCGGCGGGCGCGAGTCCGGATCTGACGCCTGGAAAGCCTATATGCGCCGCGCCACCAACACGATCAATTATTCGAACGAACTGCCGCTTGCGCAAGGTGTGACTTTTGACCTAGGCTGACGAGCAGGAGAGACCTATGCTCGTCGAAAAATTGCCGCCGGTAAAGGCGACGCTGCAGCCCAGCAACCACCCTTATCTGAACGGAGCGTGGACCCCGCAGCATGAGGAGGTGACCGCCTTTGATCTCGATGTGATCGAAGGGGTCATTCCGGACGATATTGACGGCATCTATCTGCGCAACACGGAAAACCAGTTGCATCAGCCACTTGGCCGTTATCACCCGTTTGACGGTGATGGCATGATCCACCAGATCGATTTTTCGGGCGGCAAGGCAAGTTACCGCAACCGTTTCGTCCGCACCCGCTGCTTCGCGGCGGAGCAGGACGCAGGCGGCTCGCTTTGGGGTGGGCTGATGGACCGCACCGGCACATCCAAGCGCCCCGGCTTTGGCGCGCATGGCGGGCTCAAGGATTCATCCAGCACTGACATCATCGTCCACGCGGGCAAGGCGGTGTCGACTTTCTACCAATGTGGGGAGGGTTATGTTCTCGACCCCGAAACGCTGGACCAGTCGGGCGTCGCATCCTGGGTTCCGCTCGATGGCATATCGGCCCATCCCAAGGTGGATGAGCGCACGGGCGAGCTTCTGTTTTTCAACTATTCGAAACATGCGCCCTATATGCATTATGGCGTCGTCGGTCCGGATGGAAAGTTGGCGCATTATGTTCCTGTTCCTTTGCCGGGACCGCGTCTTCCGCACGATATGATGTTCACACCGAACTGGTCTATCCTGTGCGACTTCCCGCTGTTCTGGGACGAAGAATTGTTGAAGCGCGATGTGCACGTCACGCGCTTGCATGAGGGACTGCCGTCCCGCTTTGCGCTGATCCCGCGCTATGGCCAGCCCGAAGACATTCGCTGGTTCGAAGCCGACCCCACATTCGTCCTGCATTTCATCAACGCCTATGAAGAGGGCGATGAAGTCATCCTCGACGGCTATTTCGAAGAAGACCCTTATCCGCCGCCCATCGAAAGCGCGGGCGAATATGCGCATATGATGGCCTATGTGGATGAGCATAGCTTCAAGCCGAAGCTGCACCGCTGGCGTTTCAATCTGGCGGACGGGACCACGAAAGAGGAACGGCTTGACGACCGCATCCTCGAATTCGGTATGATGAACCAACGCTATCTGGGTCTTCCATACCGCTATGCCTATAGCACCACATCGAAACCGGGTTGGTTCCTCTTCAATGGTTTTGTGAAGCATGATTTGGAAACCGGTGCATCCGAACAGGTGATGCTGGACGAAGGGCGTTACGGCAGCGAAGCCCCCTTCGCCCCGCGCACCAATGCGAAGCAAGAGGATGACGGTTATCTGGTCAGTTTCGTGATCGACGAAAACCGCGGCACGTCGGAATGTATCCTGATCGACTGCAAACGGTTTTCCGAAGGCCCCGTCTGCCGCATCGCCCTGCCGCACAAGATTTCCAGTGGCACCCACGCCCATTGGGTCGAGCGGCAAGATTTGCGGAAATACGGCTGAGGGTCACAATAACCTCCCGACTGCGGGGAGGGGGGAGCATATTTCAACCTCCCGTTACCCTGAACCCCCATTCCCAAACACCGTCACCCTGAACTCCCAACCCCGTCACCCTGAACTTGTTTCAGGGTCTTAGTACTTCGGCGTTGAAAAATCGGACCCTGAAACGCAGTCACCGGAGGTGAAGCAAGTTCAGGGTGACGGCGTTTGAAAACTCTCTCCGCGGAGTTCGCGGAGAAATTAGAATAAAGCCTTCGCGCCTTCGCGCGAACCAATCCCTTTCCTCCTTATTCCCTTTTTCCTTCTGACGGAAAATAGGGGCCTTTCCCCATCCCGCTTGCGGGAGGGGTTAGGGGAGGGGGCGGGCCGCAGGTCAGCCTTGCGACCTTGCCGACACACTCTCCCCCGGCCCCTCCCGCAAGCGGGAGGGGAGTAAGGCGCACGATTGCGGCACCTCCCAAAAAATTCCCCTTTCCATCAACAACAAACCGCGAACGCGTCGCTTTTCCGGCGGTCACCTAAACGCATCACATTGACATACATAGTCATGCTATCTAATTACCATAGCGTCACTATCTTTAAACCACGTCAATTCCGACCCCAAGTTTAGGAAAAGAAAAGCAAATGAATATCGAATCAAAAGCGCGCGCCGGCTTCACCTCCATCATGCTTCGCGGAGGTCGCATGACAAAATGGAAGGGTCAGGTCGCCAGCTACGCGCCGCAAGTCGGTCATTTGCAGTCTGTTTCGGTCGCCGCGATGGCCGCCGCACTCGCCTTTGGTGGCGCGATGGCGGTGCCTTCGGAGGCTCAGGCTCAGGATGTGACGGTCATTGTCGACAGCGGGGCGCCTGCGCCGGTCGCTGAGGTCAATAACGGAAACGGTGCCCTCACTATCCGTGCAACCGTGCCGGTCACCGGAGTGCAGGCGACCAATGGTGCCAACGCCACGAACCTCGATATCGAAACCGATGACGTCACAAGTCCATCGACCGGAGTGCAGGCGACCAATAACGGAGCAGGTCTGACGTCCGTCAACACCACCGCAGGCGTGGTGAGCGCGACGGGTGGGAGCGGTATCAGCGTCAAGACGTTCGGCACCGGTCTGAATATCAATGCGGGTCAGGTAAGTGGTTCGAACATCGGCATCTCGGCCGAAAATGTCGGTTTGGGCGTGACCAATGTCACAGCAACCGGACCGATATCCGGCGGCTTTTCACATGGCGTCAGCGTCGTCACCGATGGATTGACGAGCGACATCAACGTCAATGTTGCGGATGTCAGCAGTGGTGAAAAAGCGATCACTGTCACACGAAACGGCGGTGGTCCCGGCGATATCAACATTACATCCACGGGCACGTTGAACTCATTTGCGCTGGGCAATATTTCCACCGTCGGCGTAGACGCGAGTATCCAGGCCGACACAGCGCAGGGCAATATCAACATTAATGTCGCCAACATCGTTGCTGGTGCTGGCATCGTGACGAAAAATTTCGCGGAAGGCGGCACCTCCATTGCATCGTCCGGCACGATCACCTCAACGGCGGGTTCGGGCGTTCATGTTGTCCAGGGTGGCCAAGGTTTCGACGTCAATATCGACGTGAATGATGTCAACGCAAAGACGGTCGGCATCGTCGCCCAAAATTTCGGCGGTGGTGATGTGGTCATCGACGCCCATGATGTAACCGGCGGCACAGGCGGGATCAGCGGCTTTGTAAATGGCGGTGGTACGATCTCGATCACGACGACCGGGACCGTCAACGGTGGCGCGGACGGGGATGGCATAGCTGTCACCGCCGCCGCAGGTCAAACGCTGCCCACACCCATTTCCATTTTCTCGGCTTCGTCCGGCGATTTCGGCATTTTGGCGAATGAACCAATCGTCAACATCAATGTCGGCACGGTGAACCATGACGGGCTGGATTGACACTGCCATTTTCAAGCACCGCAAAACGGTACCGAAGTTGACGTTGCCAAATCTCAAAAGTCCTAAGAAAACAGCCTTGGCCTGCAGACCTCCTCTGTCTGATGCCGTATATACATAGCATTGCTAGGTTTGTAAATATAGTGACGCTACGAAAAATAAAATATTCGCGAAATTCTTCCGTCTAATTTCAGAGAGATAGCGCGAAGCTGCAGAGAATATGATTTCCCGTCCTCAAATTGGGCTCAAAAATCCCCGAAAACCGACGAATCACGCCGGAAAATGCAAAGGATCAGAAGTCGGTTGGCACGCCCGAACATATATCGGCATCCTAAACGAGGCTGCCCCGTGAACGCCTATCGCCCCGCCAGTTTAAACGCGACGCCGCTTTTCACACCCAATCCTGTGAGGCCTAGAATGATCATGTCCGATATCCGCCGGTCGGCGTCGGCGCGTTGCAGGCGTCTCTCGACAAGATTAGCCATAAGAATTTGGCACAGTCCGAGCCAGTAGAGCACGCCGCTACCCTCGGCCTCCGGGCGCACGAGGCCTGCATCGACCGCCGCTCTGAAATCATGAACCAGGCCTTGGTTGAGCGGGTGGTCTCGCGCGGTTGAACTTGCGTTACTGCGCAGCAGCACGGCGGTACGTTTGGGATTGTTGCGTGCAAAGTCAGCCGCAACGCGCATGCCTCCTGCGATGCGCATTACCGGATCCGTCACGTCCGCATTTGCCCGCGTCACCAATGCTTCGAGTTCGACGCGCACTTCGGACGCGATGGCTTCGGCAAAAACCTGTTTGTCGGGAAAATGGTTGAAGAAACTGCCTTTGGCGACCCCGGCACGGGCAACCACTTCATCAATGGCAATCGCATCAATCGGACGTTCCACCAGCAATTCGAAACCGGCGGCGATCAAGGCGGCGCGTGTTCGTGCGGCACGCGGAGATATGTTGAGGGGTTCGGGATGACTGGCCATTGCCGGATATTAGTTGACTAGATAGTCAAGTGCAATCTATTTGACTAAAAAGTCAACTATGAGTCGGAGAGGGAGCCGGAATGGCGGTTATCAAGATCCAGGATATTGCGCATGTGCGTTTTGCCGCGCCCGACTTGGCCGTCATGCGCGCCTTTCTCGAAGATTTCGGCATGCATTGTTTCGAAGAAGGCGGCCGACTTTACGGCAAAGGCGCCGACGGTCGCCCCTTCGTCCATGCCACGCACAAGGGGGATGCCAAATTCCTCGCGGTCGGATTCCGTGCCGCCGATGTGGCAGACCTCGAAAAACTTGCTGCTTCAGAAGGCGTGCCGGTTGAGGACCTTAACGAACCGGGCGGCGGCAAGATTGTCCGGCTATCCGATCCGGATGGCTACAGCGTAGAAATTGTCGCGGGACAGGCAAAAGCAGCACCCACCCCGCCGCCGACCGACCCCTTGCGTAACAGTGCATTTGCCCAACCACGGCTGCGCGCGTCTGTCCGGCTTGACGCCGCCCCCGCCCATGTCCGCCGGATCGGCCACGCAGTCCTTAAAGTCCGAGACTTTCGTGCATCGGAAAAATGGTACAAGGACCGCTTCGGTTTCCTGACGTCGGACGAGGTCGAGGCGGCAAAGGATGTGCCGTTGGGCGCGTTCATGCGCTGCGACAGGGGGGATGAACCTTCCGACCATCACACACTGTTTTTGGCCCAATTGCCGGGCGAACTGGGCCTGCTTCATGCCGCGTTTGAGGTCAGCAACCTCGATGATCTGATGCTCGGTCACCAGCATCTGAAAGCCAGGAAGCATAAGCCTGCTTGGGGTGTAGGCCGACATATCATGGGCAGCCAGGTTTTCGATTATTGGAAAGATCCGTTCGGCAACGAACTGGAACATTGGACAGATGGCGACCTTTTTACCGCAGCCGACCCGCCACAGAAAATGCCCATGAGCGCCTTGCTCGCCGTGCAATGGGGTAGTCCCCACCCGATGTTTGCCGGAAAGATGCCGCCACCGCCGGCTCTTATTGCTTTCTTCACCGCCCTTTCGATCCGCCTGAAACGGATGTTCACCCGCCAGCACAAAGGAACCGCCGCATGAAACTCGCTACCTACACAGCCAACGGACAAACCCGCACGGGCATCGTCGTCGGTGATGCGATTATCGACAGCGGTGTCGCGGGAACGATGATCGACCTCATCCGGGATTGGGATCACCACAAGGGCGATCTTGAAAAGAAAGCTGCGGCAGGCGGGGGTGTCCCGTTGACATCGGTGCGGCTTGAAGCACCTGTGCAACGTCCCGGCAAAATCTTCGCGATTGGACTCAATTACGCCGATCATATTGCTGAATCCAAAATGGAAACACCGCAGCGGCAGGTCTGGTTTACCAAGGCGCAAACCAGCGTCAACGGACCGTATGACGATATCGAGATCGCCAAAGGGACGATGACCAATGACTATGAGGTCGAACTGGTCGCCATCATCGGAAAAGGCGGCAAACATGTGAGCGCAGATGATGCTGCGGGCACCATTTTTGGCTATTGCGTCGGCAACGATGTGACCGAGCGGATGTGGCAGCATGGCGGGCCCCAATGGTCGCTTGGGAAAAGCTTCGACACCCATGCGCCCATGGGGCCATGGATCGTTACAGCAGATGAGGTCGGCGACCCACATAGCCTTGGCCTTCGTTGTTTCGTCAACGGCGAGCAACGCCAGAGTTCGAATACCGAACATCTCGTGTTCAACATCTGGAGCCAGATCGAGCATCTGTCCGTCGGTATGACGCTGGAGCCCGGCGATTGCCTGTTCACCGGGACACCGGGTGGTGTCGGTGCCGCCATGGATCCCCGCCAGTTCCTTCAGCCGGGCGATATCGTCCGCTGCGAAATTGACGGATTGGGCCATATTGAAGGCACCATGGTCGCGGAAGTCTAGGCAATGATGCTCGACTGCGATGTGCTGATTGCGGGCGGAGGTCCGACGGGCGTAACCTTGGCAATTCTGCTCGCAAAGCGCGGCGTCTCGGTCATCGTTCTGGAAAAAGAGGCGGACATTTATCCGCTGCCCCGTGCCGCGCATATTGACCATGAAGGAATGCGCATATTGCAAGAAGCCGGTGTGGCCGATGATGTCATGGCGACAAGCCGCCGCGTTACCCGCTATGATTTCCTCAATGCCAAGGGCGACCTGCTGCTGCGGTTCACCGGATCCGATCGAACCGGACCCGGCGGGTGGCCGGCGGCAAATATGATCCATCAACCCAGCGTCGAGACTGCCTTACGCCGATCTCTGGCTTGCGAGACACTAGCAACGCTGCACAGCCGGTGGGAATTGACCAGTTTTCAGGACGGAAGCGATTTCGTCACCGCACAGATCAACACGCCGGATGGCGATCAGACAATCCGTGCGCGGTATCTTGTCGGTGCGGACGGTGCGCGTTCGCCCGTTCGCAAAATGGCGGGCATCCACTTTGACGACCTCCGCTTCGAAGAAGCGTGGCTCGTCGTCGATATGCTCGTGGACGACTATTCCAGGTTGCCCACCGCAAATTTGCAGATTTGCAATCCCGAGCGGCCAACGACCTGCGTGCTGATGGGGGAAGGGCGGCACCGTTGGGAATTCATGATCAAACCGAACGAAACGGCCGAACAGGTGAGCGACGACGCCTTCATCGAAAAGCTGATGGAACCCTGGGACGTCAAAGGCGCCGTGCGGTTGGAGCGCAAGGCGGTTTACACCTTCCGCGCGCGTATTGCCGAACATTGGCGCAAGGGACGCGTGCTCTTGGCGGGGGACGCGGCACATCAGACACCACCTTTTGCCGGGCAGGGGATGTGCTCCGGATTGCGTGATGCGGCTAATATCGCGTGGAAGCTGGCGGCGGTCGTGAAGGGTGAAGCGGATCCGAGGCTTCTGGATAGCTACCAGAAGGAACGTGCGCCGCATTTGCGTGCAACAATCGACATGGCGATCATGATGGGACGCATGGTCTGCACGACCAGCAAATGGTCAGCATTCATGCGCGATATGAAATTCAAACTGGGGCGGATGCTGGGCAAGCTTCCCGACGGACCGCCCGCCTATCCGCCGATAATGGAAGGGGCCATATTGGCGGGCAGCGAGGGCGCGGGCCGTTATTTTCCGCAACTCATGTCTGCAAACGGTGTACGCATCGACGATATTCTTGGAAATAGGCATTGGCTTATCGAACGCGACCGCCTGACCGAACCGGCTCTGGCGCCCTTTGGTCATTCGCTGTGCGAATGGCTTGATGCACACAATGCGGACGCCGTGCTCATGCGCCCTGACCGGTATGTCTTCGGAACCGGTTCGCGCGACCAGTTACACGCGGCTTGGCAGAAAATGACCGGCATAGCCTGAGCCGCGATTTGCGCGTATGCGACGTCGCTTATGCGACCGAGGTGGTGGTAACGGCGGGATTCAGAAGTTCCGCATTTTGGCGGGTAATCTGCATCAGCCAGTTCTTGCCGGCCTTTATGCGCTCAAGCGAACGGTTATCCTTATGCGTGACCAACCAGAAATTCCGGTTTATCGTGCTTTCCGGAAATATCGATGTCAGTGTGTCATCCGTGTCGCCGATAAAGCATGGCAACACCCCAATGCCTGCGCCGACTGCGACCAGTCTGTGTTGTGCGATGATGCTCGACGAGCGGATATCGGGTGTCAGACCGGGTACGAGATCATCCAGATAGTTGAGTTCGGGCGCATAAACCAGGTCAGGAATATAGCCGATCAAATGATGCTCGTTCCCCAATTCCTTTAGCCGCGTTGGCTGACCGTTTCGGGCAAGGTAGTTTTTACTCGCATAGAGCCGCAATTGATAAGACGACAGTTTCTGCGCGATGACATGTCCGGCTTTAGGCCGTGACATGACGACAGCAATATCCGCCTCCCGTTTGGACGGACTTAAAAAACCACTACTGGCCACAATTTCCAATTGGAGTTCGGGGTAACGTTCCACAAATTGGGGGACATGCTGGGTCAGGAACCATGAGCCGAATCCTTCCGACACACTAATGCGCAAGGTACCGCTCGGCCCGCTGCCCCGCGGTGCCGTCGGCTGGACAGCGTCGGCCGCCGCGGCCATAACTTCAATTGCGTTGAGCAACTTCTCCCCGGCCTGTGTCACGGCCTGCCCCTCGCGGGTCTGCTCGAACAGGGTGTAGCCGATCTGGCTTTCGAGCCTGCGGATACGGCGCCCTACGGTTGTGGCATCGACGCCCATTTTCTTTGCCGCCCGTGCGATTTGCCCGGTCTGCGCCACGACGATAAACGCCCGATAATCATTCCAGTCATTTACCTGCATAATTGCAGGTATCGCTAGCAATATTATATGTTGCCTGCAATTATAGATTGGCTCACATAGCGGCGAACTTATTCGAGAGAGGATATTTATGCGGCAGGTCGATCATTTCATTCATGGCGGTGCAGGCGCGGCAGGAACGCGTTTTGCCGATATCATGGACCCCAATAATGGCGGCGTTCAGGCGCAGGTTGTGCTGGGTAACCGGTCCGTGCTGGATGCCGCTGTGGCCGCCGCGCAGGCAGCGCAACCGGCGTGGGCCGCGATGAACCCGCAGCGCCGCGCGCGCGTGATGTTTGATTTCAAAGCCCTGATCGAAAAGCATATGGACGAACTTGCCCATATGCTGAGCGCCGAACATGGCAAGGTCATCGCCGACAGCAAGGGCGACATCCAGCGCGGACTTGAGGTTGTGGAATTCTGCTGCGGCCTGCCGCATGTGCTGAAGGGGGAATATACCCATGGCGCAGGACCCGGCATCGATGTCTGGTCGATGCGCCAGCCATTGGGCATTGGCGCAGGCATTACCCCGTTCAACTTTCCCGCGATGATCCCGCTGTGGATGGGCGCCGTTGCTACCAGTGTCGGCAATGCCTTCATCCTGAAGCCTTCGGAACGTGACCCGAGCGTGCCCAACCGTTTGGCGGAACTCTTTTTGGAAGCAGGCATGCCTGCCGGGATTTTCCAGGTCGTGCATGGCGACAAGGAAATGGTCGATGCGATCCTAGATCACCCGGCCATCAGCGCGGTCAGCTTTGTCGGTTCTTCGGATATCGCGCATTATGTCTATAACCGCGGCGTGGCTGCGGGTAAGCGCGTGCAGGCCATGGGCGGGGCGAAGAACCACGGCATTGTGATGCCTGACGCCGATCTCGATCAGGTGGTCAACGATCTGACAGGCGCCGCTTTTGGCTCGGCCGGTGAACGCTGCATGGCGTTGCCGGTGGTCGTGCCGGTGGGCGACGATACCGCCGAACGGCTGAAGGCCAAGCTCATTCCCGCCATCGAAGCCTTGCGGGTGGGAATCTCGACCGATGCCGACGCGCATTATGGTCCGGTGGTGACCGCGCAGCACAAGGCGAAAGTCGAAGGCTGGATACAGACCTGCGTCGACGAGGGCGGCGAGCTGGTCGTCGATGGCCGCGGCTTCAAGCTGCAGGGACATGAGGAAGGCTATTTCATCGGCCCGACGCTGTTCGACCATGTCACCACGGATATGGAAAGCTACAAGGAAGAGATCTTCGGCCCCGTGCTGCAGATGGTGCGCGCCGCCAATTTCGAAGAGGCGCTCGCGCTGCCGAGCAAGCATCAATATGGCAATGGCGTTGCGATCTTCACCCGCAACGGCCACGCGGCGCGCGAATTTGCGGCGCGGGTGAATGTCGGGATGGTGGGCATCAACGTGCCGATCCCCGTGCCAGTCGCCTATCACAGCTTCGGCGGCTGGAAACGCTCGGGCTTTGGCGACACCGACCAATATGGCATGGAAGGCATCAAATTCTGGACCAAGGTCAAGAAGATCACAGCCCGCTGGCCCGACGGTTCGCCGGACGGCACCAACGCCTTCATCATTCCGACAATGGGGTAAGCTCCATGAAAATCGCCTTTATCGGACTGGGCAATATGGGCGGCGGGATGGCTGCGAACCTTGTGAAAGCAGGGCATGAGGTCAGCGCGTTCGACCTGTCGCCCGAGGCGCTTGCCCGGGCGGAGGAGAATGGCTGCGCTGTCTTCGGCACCGTGCAGGCAGCCGTAACTGGCGTCGATGCCGTCGTCTCGATGTTGCCCAATGGCGCCATTGTCGACGCGGTCTATGGCGCGGATGTCATCGGCCAGGCGCCGCAGGGCGCGCTGTTCCTCGATTGCTCCACCATTGATGTGGCCACCGCGCGCAAGGTAACGACGGCCGCAGAGGCCGCAGGCTATGCGATGGTCGACGCCCCGGTGTCGGGCGGGATCGCTGCGGCCAATGGCGGCACGTTGACCTTCATGGTCGGTGGCACAGACGATGCCTTCGCGCGGGCGGAACCGATTCTGGCCGCAATGGGCAAGGCGGTTATCCACGCGGGAACCAGCGGCGCAGGGCAGGCGGCGAAAATCTGCAACAACATGCTGTTGGGCGCTTCGATGATCGCGACGTGCGAGACATTCAGACTGGCGGAAAAACTCGGCCTCGATCTCCAGACCTTTTACGACATCTCGTCCAAGGCATCGGGCCAGAACTGGTCGATGACCAGCTATTGCCCCGTTCCCGGCGTCGGCCCGCAAAGCCCGGCGGATAATGACTATCAGGGCGGCTTTGCAGCAGCGTTGATGTTGAAGGACCTGAAGCTCGCGATGGAAGCGGCAGACTCGGTCGATGCCGAGGTGCCCATGGGCGAAAAAGCCGCCGCGCTTTACGAGGCTTTCGCCCAAAACGGCTCAGGCGGCATGGATTTTTCGGCAATCATCAAAACGCTTTAAGGGCCTTCATCCCTTCTGCGCGAGATCCAGCAGATATTTCCCATAGGCAGTTTTCTCAAACAGCTTACCCCTGCTAATAAGCTGCGTCTGGTCAATAAAGCCCTGCAAATAGGCGATTTCTTCAAGGCAGGCGATTTGGGTGCCGGTGCGTTTCTGTATCGTACGTACAAATTCGCTGGCCTCAATCAGGCTGTCATGCGTGCCGGTATCGAGCCAGGCATAGCCCCGGCCCATCCGTTCCACATAGAGCTGATCGGCTTCCATGTAGATCCGGGCATCGCACCTTCTTTAACCCCAAATGCAAATGGTCTGTTTGGTCCGTTACTTGATACGAGCGCGGGCGCTCTGGAAGCCTTCGCCTTGGCCGACAATCTGCCCGAGCTTGCATTGGCGTCCGCTCCTTCACGCGCCCGTAACCCTTCCGGCATCTTCGCTTCGGGTGGCATTCCGGATGGAGCAGGCCCTGGCGGTGGCGGTGACGGACTTGTCCCTGCGGTACCCGAACCTTCGACATGGATGATGCTGCTTCTGGGCTTTTTCATGCTGGGATCGGTGTTGAGGCACCGTAACAAAACGGTCCGGGGTCACTTTGCCCATGTGCATTCCGGCCTCTAAGCTGGGTCGAAACCCTTTCACATGCTAAATTGGCGCCCACATCGATATTCGCTCTTGGCGTGGCTTTGGTCCATGCTTGTGGGCAGCTATCTGATGTTCGAAGCCCATAGCTATAGCGGTTTCTACGCGTGGGTGTCTGAATGGCAAATTTCGGTCTTCGGGTCTTATGCTCCTTTTTTGAGTTTTCTGTTTCTGTTGGCCATCGGTGTATTGCCTGTACTGCTGATTTTGACGCTCATCCGTAAGAGACGCCGTCGTCAGCCCGAGGTCGTGCAAACCGCCAATCTGCGGTTGGAGCGGGCCATTACAATCCGGAATGCCGCGCGCGGTGTTTTTGCCGTGGCGTTCGGACTTTTGATTGTCGCGCTGCTGTTTGTCTCCTTCGTCCTCCCGAACGATGAGGGCGAGCCGGTGACCGTAACCGTAACCGAAAATTCTTCGGTTCCCCTGCGTGAAGGGGCCGCACGACTAGTCGGGGGTGAGGTCGGTACGATGTTCACTTTTGGCCAATCCTGGTGGATCGGCGAACACCGGAAATTTTTTGCGGTGTATCAAGTGCCCGGACTCAAGCGGGAAGGTGCCACCTTTTTTGTAGACCTCGGGCCAGTTGATGTGAAGCAATTGCCCGGCCTCCGCCAGCGGACGACTTGGTCGGGCCTGCTCGTCAAAGGCGGATTGCCGGGAACGACCCGTCCGATGTTAGGCGGTGCCGGTATCAAAGTCAGCGATCCCTATTACACATTATATCCCGATCGCCGTACGCTTCAGGCTAGCTATTTCGTGCAGCTTGGACAAATGGCATTGCTTGCGCTGCTGCTTGCCTTGGTCAGCATCTTTTACAACCGTCATATCGCGCGAATACAAAGAGAGTTTAATACGGCAGCGCGCCCGACAGTTTAAGGGCCGTTAACCAAGCATTAGAACGCGAACGCAATTCCGGCCCGTTATCGCGGTCCTATGACGCATCTGATGCAATTCAGTCTCGGGCTTACCGTCGCAATCGCGCTGAATCTGGCTATCCAGACGTCAGGCGAGAATGATGCGCGTACGGCGTACAGCGTAAATGCCACCGGGATGAGCGACAAAGCCGCAGGCCCTGCACCTGTTGCTCAACGCGCGAACGACGGTCTATTTTACGTTCGCGGTACAGGCGGAGCGGGATCTGTAACCTTCCTGGTCGACACCGGAGCATCGCACGTTGTTCTGGGGCACAAGGATATCGATAAGCTGAAAATAGCGCCTCTCCAGACGTCCGACCGGGACTATCTGAAAACCGCATCCGGAAAAGTTCAGGTGAAATGGGTCGTGATTGACGAACTGTCTGTCGGCGGCAGCACATTGCACAATGTCCGCGCAGCAATCCCCCAATCGGACATCGGTATTTCATTGCTTGGCCAAAATGCATTAGCCCAGTTTCAGACTGTCAACATCGATGGCGACACCATTTCTTTCAAACGCGATTGATAGAGCAAAGTCGATCGGTCCGATTGTCGAGATATCGCGATGTCCGGCGGGTTTGCGTTTATGGAACGTTCTCGGTGAAGCAACTGCTCAGCTTTCCGTGCGCTAAGGGCAGCTGTAGCACTAATATGAATGCCAATTGCTGTGGCTATCAATAGCAATATCGATTCAATTACTTGGCAATCTGCTTTAGAATGAAGTTCAAGATGAATTCATCGCGCCCAGGTGATTTCGGACCCGTTACCGTTTGCCATTTTTTGGGAAGATGGTCGGCAACATGTTCGGCCTCCGGACTGAAAACATAATGCTCGAAAAAGGATCGCCATGCCCGTTTCTCAGGGTCTGGTTGATCGCGTATTGTCATGAGCGCCAGCAGGACCGATTCGAACGCCGGGCCGGCGCCTTTGGGCATCCACCAATAATTGGCGAGCATGTTCAGGGGACCATTTGCCTCTACATGGTGCCACCATAGCGACGGAATATAGATGGCATCGCCCGGTTCCAGATCGGCAGTCAATGCTGCGGCTTCTGCCTCACGGAATTTCGGATAGCGCCCATAATCGGGATTATGAAAATCAACCATGCTGGCAGGTGGACCTGCCATCGTGAACTCCAATGGCCCCACATATAAATTGGAAATCTGCTCAGGTGGAAATAGGGTGAAACGTCGAGTGCCCGAGATGCAGCAGGCGATGTTGCGACTATTGTCATAATGCGCGGCAACTCTGGATGTGTTGCCCAGCCATAAGCGGGGCTCGATTTCCGCGTTCAGGAGCGGCATGGGGTTTTCCGTGCTAAAGTCCGGCATCGTCGCGCCAGAAGGTGCGGAACCAGCATAGATCATCAGGGGAGGAGGACCTTCTGCCGTCAGCAGCAATTGATCGACGATATGGGAAAGCGTTGTTTCGCCCTTTTCATAATTAAAGCCGTTCATGTCCTGGTTGTAGAAATAGCGACCCTGCATTTCGGGTTGCCCGACGAAGGTTTCGACAGCGACGCCGCTATCATGCTGTTTGAGATAGCTCCCGAGATCGCTTCGCGACTTTTGTGCGGCCTGCACAATAGGCCAATCCGCGACCAAGCCCTTCAGGATTACAGGTTCACCTCGCGTCAGTATTTCGTCTTCGAAAATTTGCTTCGTAACATTGTGGCGAAACGGAACCGAGTTCGGGTGTGTCTTCATGTGCGCATCTTGCTCCTGTCCGAAATCACTTAACAGCAAATAACGAAGATGGTAGCGTTACCAGTAGAGTCGGAGAAGAGAGGGTTTCGAATGATCATGAAGCGACGCCATTTGGCGATCTGCGCTGCTATTTGCTTTTCCGCATCAGCGCCATCCGCGATCGCAAAGCCCGCACTGCACAGCATTTTCACAGATCACGCGGTTTTACAAAGAGACCAGACGATCGACATATGGGGTACCGCTGCGCCATCCGAAGCCGTGATCGTGACCATTGGAGAAACTTCGGTTCGAGCCACCGCGGATGCCAAGGGCACATGGCGGGTGCCATTGCCACCGATGAAAGCTGGCGGGCCCTATACGCTTAGCGTCAGCAATGACGCAGGGGTAACGCAGCAGCTGGATGATATCCATTTCGGGGATGTTTTTCTCTGTTCGGGTCAGTCCAACATGGAAATGCAAGTGAAGGCATCCATGAATGCCGAAACGGAAATCCGGCGTGCCAATTTTCCGCAAATCCGCCTTTATACAGTCGCCAGGGCGAGTTCTCCGGCACCTGTAAATGAACTGCCACAGGGTGGATCGTGGAAGGTGGCCAATCCCGATAATGCCGGCGATTTTTCCGCCGCCTGCTATTATTTCGCCCGCGATTTACAGCCGCATGTTGGCGTTCCCATTGGCCTTATCAGCGCGTCATGGGGTGGCTCTGCGATTGAATCCTGGATTGGTGCGAATGGCTTGGCGGCGCTCGGAAAAGATGCCGAGGTAGCGATGTTACGTACCTATGCGACCGACGAAAAGCTTGCCCAAGCCAGCTTCGGGAAAAGTTGGGAAACATGGTGGAAGGGCAGCTTCCCGCAAGATGCGGGACCATGGGCCGCAAAAGATCGGTCCGGATGGGCTGCCGTTCCTTTACCGATGCGCGATTGGAAAAAATGGGGCGATAGCGATCTTGCGCAGCATAATGGGATGCTCTGGTATCGCAAATCCTTCACACTGACGCCCGATCAGGCAAAGTCAGGGTCCATCCTTCATCTCGGGCAGATCGACGAAATCGACATGACATGGGTGAACGGAAAGCCTCTGGCCCAAAGCTTTGGCTGGGGAACGAACCGGGATTATGCCCTGCCTGCAGGCATGCTGAAAGCAGGTCCAAACGAAATTGTGACCAACATATACAGCGGCTGGGACATGGGTGGCATGTTCGGACCCGCAGAGGCCATCAGCCTGCAGTTGAAAGACGGCACCAAGGTCGGGCTGGGCGATGGATGGCTCTTTCGCAAGGCGCCCAATGGGGCAGGCGATCCGCCCCGCGCGCCCTGGCTCGCCATTGGCGGCCTGACAACAATTGGTAATGCCATGATAGACCCGCTTGCACCTTATGGATTGCGGGGGGTGCTCTGGTATCAGGGGGAATCAAACGCCGGAAACCCAAAGCCCTACAGGGCTTTGCTCACCACGTTGATGGCCGATTGGCGCGCAAGGTTTCAGAATGCCCAATTGCCGTTCTTGGTCGTCCAACTGCCTAATTTTGGACAGGCTGTTTCTTCTCCTACCAACTCCGGCTGGTCCGACCTGCGCGAGGCGCAGCGTCTCGCGGTGCTCGATGACAAATTGTCGGGGTTGGCCGTTATCATCGATGCGGGGGAAAATGACGATATCCATCCGCCCAACAAGCAGATCGTTGGGCAACGTCTGGCCCGACTTGCCCGGCACCAGATCTATAAGCAAGCCGTGACCGCCAATGGTCCTTACCCGGTATCGGCCGTTCGACGCGGCGGAGAGATTGTTGTGCGGTTTGAAGGTATCGATGGCCAGCTTGTCACGCGCAGTGCGCTAGCCCCGATTGCGTTCGAAATCTGTGGGGCGGGATCCGACAGCTGTCGTTTTGCCAGCGCAACCGTACAGGGTGATAGCGTCGCGATCGATGCACGGGATAACGTCAATGTGGACCGTATCCGCTATTGCTGGGGGGATGCACCGCTCTGCAATCTCTATGACAGCGCGGGCTTACCCGCAGGACCGTTCGAGATCGGCGTACGATGATCCGCTGGCTGGTGGTTTTGCTTTTGCTGTTCCACGGAACAGTTGAGGCGAAACCTCCGCGCCAAGTTGAAGTCGTTTCCAACCACGAGGTTGACGCATTCCTTCTGCTGGAAGGGGACCGTGCGGCGCACGTGATTACCGATCCTTCGGATGATCCGGCGGTTCAGCGGGCAGCCACCAATTTAGGCAAGGACATTTCAAGCGTTTCGGCAAGCCGTGCACCAAAGGCGGGGCCGATGCCCATTTTGGTCGGAACGCTCGGCCGAAATGCGACGATCGATGCGCTGGTCAAAGCGGGCAAGCTGGACATTTCAGATGTGGATGGAAAGTGGGAGGCATTTGTCCAACAGGTGGTGGACGCCCCCATGGCGGGCGTGCCGCGCGCGCTTGTGATTGCGGGTGCCGACCGTCGTGGCACGATCTACGGGGTCTATGATCTGTCTTCACGTATGGGGGTGTCGCCCTGGCATTGGTGGGCCGACGTTCCTGTTCCAAAGAAACGCCAACTTTATGTGACGGCCGGGCGGCGGATTGACGCGCCGAAAGTGCGCTATCGCGGCATCTTCATCAACGATGAAGAGCCGGCCTTAGGCACATGGGCGCGCAAAAGGTTCGGCGGGGTGAACGCGCAATTTTACGAACAGCTATTCGATCTGCTTCTCCGGTCGAAGGCCAATTATCTGTGGCCCGCCATGTGGGGTAAGTCGCTTTGGCAGGATGACCCGCAAAGCGCGCAGCTTGCCCAGGACATGGGTATCATCCTCGGCACGTCGCACCACGAACCCATGATGCGCGCCCATGTCGAGTGGGAGCGTGCGAAGCCGGGAAAGTGGGATTATGCGACCAACAGCGAAAGTCTGAGGACATTCTGGCGCGATGGCATTGCCCGCTCGAATGGGCAGGACCGCTTGGTGACGATCGGCATGCGGGGCGACGGCGATGAGCCCATGTCGCAGACCACCGCGATAAGCCTGCTGGAAAAGATTGTGACGGATCAAAGGGCTTTGATCGCCAAGGAGACCGGCTTACCGCCCGAAAAGACGCCGCAAATGTGGGCCTTATACAAAGAGGTTCAGGACTATTATGATCAGGGGATGCAGGTCCCGGACGATGTCCTTCTGCTGTTTGCGGATGACAATTGGGGCAATATTCGCCGGTTGCCAAAAACCGGAGAGCGCCGTTCAGGTGGCTTTGGCGTCTATTATCATTTCGATTATGTCGGCGACCCGCGAAACTATAAATGGTTGAACAACACGCAGATCGAACGGGTCTGGGAACAAATGTCCATGGCGCGCGCCCATGGTGCCGACGCACTCTGGATCGTCAATGTCGGGGACATCAAGCCGATGGAACTGCCGACGAGCTTCTTTCTGGATTTCGCGTGGGACCCGGATAAAATCCCGTTGGAAGCGCTGCCCGATTATTATCGCCGCTGGGCGATGCAGCAATTTGGCGCATCCCACGCCGCAGAGATCGCCGCGCTGTTCCGCGACAGCAGCCGGATCAATGCACGGCGCAAGCCGGAACTTATCGATGCGCAATATTACCGCACCAACGACGATGGCGAAGCGGAGCGTATTGCGCTGGAATATCGCGATTTGGACAGGCGTGCCCGGAACATCGCCGGAGAGCTTGGCCCGCAATATCGCAGCGCCTTCTACCAATTGGTGCACCACCCCATCGAAGCCATGGCGAACCTGCACCAGATGTACCGTGCTGTTGCGGAAGGCCGCATGGACGATGCCGAGCGTGCTTTTGCAAATGACCGTGCCATTCGCAACCGGTACGAGGGGCTGGAAGAGGGCAAGTGGCACGACATGATGAGCCAGACCCACATCAGCTATACCGGATGGCAACAACCCGAACAGGATGTATTGCCCGATCCGGTGTCGTGGCGGCCGGACCGGAACGTTCGCAGCGGACCCGATGCGAGCCCCGTGCCGGGTCGGAAAATGTTCCTGGAGAAAGACGGGCTCATCGTCATGGAAGCGCCGTCATTTGCGCGGGCTGGCTCGGCCGGCGCAGCCGCTTGGCGCACCATTGCGAACCTGGGGCATTGGTCGGGAAGTGTAACTGTAGTCCCTCAATCCGGCGATTCCTTTGCGCCGGGCGAAGGACCCTATCTGGACTACGACATTGCCTTGGGTGCTGCGGGCGATTTTAGCTTGGCCGTCTACGCATCGCCTTCACTGGATGTTCTGGGCAAAGGGGGATTGCGCTGTGCCGTTTCGGTCAATGATGGGCCGCCGGTGATTGCCGATCTCATGGCGGGTGATGCCAATGTCTGGAGCAAAGCGGTGGCCGACAATATCCGCATCGCCGTAACGCGGCATCGGGCGGAAGAGTCCGGCCCGATGCGCGTCCGGATTTGGGCGGTTGATCGTGGCGTCGTTATTCAAAGAGTGATCGTCACCCGTGGCGCGTTGCCAAGGTCGAAGCTGGGACCGGTCGGGTTCACGCCCCGCTGACCGGTCCCTACGCGCTATTAGATATAGCGGCTGACGATATTTTCGACATATTCTTGCTTGCCCGAGCGTGGCTTGGGGTCAATCTTTGCCGCCACAGCCGCGTCGGAAATGGCCTCCAGATTTGATGCCCCTGAAAGCATCGCCTGCGCATCTGCGCTCTGCCAGCCGGCATAACGTTCCGTCACGACGGCATCCAGTTCGCCGCCCTCAATCATTGCTGCAGCGTTGAGCAAGCTGCGCGCAAGGATGTCGATGCCACCGATATGGCCGTGAAACAGGTCAGCCGCATCAATACTTTGGCGGCGGACCTTCGCATCGAAATTGTTGCCGCCATTTTGGAAGCCGCCATTTTTGAGGATATAATACATGGCGGTCGTGATTTCCCGGATATCGTTCGGGAACTGGTCCGTATCCCAGCCATTTTGCGGATCGCCGCGATTCATGTCGATCGAACCGAATATGCCAAGATTGATAGCGCTCGCGATTTCATGTTCGAAGCTGTGCCCCGAAAGGGTCGCATGGTTGGCTTCGATATTCATTTTGACTTCTTTTTCCAGCCCATTGGCAAGAAGGAAGCCATAGATGGTTTCGACGTCGAAATCATACTGATGCTTGGTCGGTTCATGCGGTTTTGGTTCGATCAGGATGTCGCCCTTGAAACCTATTTTGTGTTTATGCTCGACGACCATTTGCAGGAAGCGCCCAAATTGGGCCTTTTCCTGCTTAAGGTCGGTATTAAGCAGACAGTCATAGCCTTCGCGACCACCCCACAGCACATAGTTCGCGCCGCCCAAGCGATGCGTTGCCTCGATACAGTGGCGCACCTGCGTTGCAGCAAAACGGAACACGTCGGGATCGGGATTGGTCGATGCACCGCCCATATAGCGGGGGTGGCTGAACATGTTCGCGGTTCCCCAAAGCAGCTTTACGCCGGTAGCGGCCATCTTGGCTTCGATCTTGTCAACGATGATAGCGAAATTACCCACATGTTCGTCGATCGTTTCGGCGTGCGCCATCACATCAACGTCGTGGAAGCAGAAATAGGGCAACCCGAGGCGGGTAAAAAATTCGAACGCTTCGTCCAGCTTATGGTCCGCACGCGCCTGGTCAATCGGTCCACCATGCCAGGGACGGTTGAATGTGCCTGCGCCAAAGACATCGAAGCCATCCCAGCAGAATGTATGCCAATAGCAGACCGCCATCCGGAGATGTTCGGCCATCGTTTTACCCATGACCACACGGTTCTTGTCATAATAGCGATATGCGAGCGGATTGGTCGAATCTATCCCTTCAAATTTGATAGGTTCAATTTCGGCAAAATAGCTGGTTGCCATGGTAGTCTCTCCTAAAATGATGTCTTCAAATTCTGATAAAGCGAACGGAATTTCGGCATCCGTTCGGCATAAAGCTCACCCAATCGGTCGTCGGGTTCTTCGACGTGCAAAATGGGAGGAGCGGCACAAATTGTTTCAATGGCCGCACCGGTATCGGCCAGTTGCGCAAGACGCGCAGCGCCATAGGCAGGGCCAACTTCGCCACCATCACGGTAAACCAGTGGCCGACCCAAAACCGAGCTGAGGATCTTGCCCCAATAGTAGGATTTCGCGCCGCCCCCAATGACGGTGATACTGTCGATATGCGCGCCGCTGTCGGTAAGGGCATCCATACCATCGCGAAACGCGAAGGCGACGCCTTCCAGCACAGCCTGTCCAATTGCCGCCGCGTCGCTTTCGTGGGTCAGTCCGAACAGCACGCCTTTGGCGTTTGGGTCATTATGCGGGGTTCGCTCGCCGGACAAATAGGGGAGGAAAACTTCGGTCGAAGCCGGAGCGCCACGCGCCTCTATGGCAGCAAACAAAGTGCCTGCATCGGGCAAACCACACAAACGCACAGCCCAGTCGACGCAACTCGCAGCGCTCAATATGACTGACATCTGGTGCCAACGGCCGGGCAGGGCATGGCAAAAGCTGTGCACGCCACCCGCTGGATTTGGGGTGTAGCCACCATTTGCCAGAAACAGCACGCCCGATGTGCCCAGAGAGAGAAATGCATCGCCCGGCCGAACGACACCAACGCCGACTGCACCAGCCGCATTGTCGCCGCCGCCCGCCACAACGGGAACGCGGGCCATACCCCATGCCTCTGCGAGCTCTGCCCGCAAATGGCCCGTTATTTCGTTGCCCTCATATAGTTTGGGCATATGGCTTCGATTGAGGGCGGTTGCCTCCAGCATGACATCGGACCAATTGCGCTTGCCGACATCCATCCACAATGTCCCGGCACTGTCCGACATGTCGGATGCGCGTTCACCCGTCATACGCAGCCGCACATAATCTTTAGGCAACAGAACGGTTTTGATTTGTGCAAATATTCCCGGTTCATTTTCCCGAACCCACTGCAATTTGGGTGCGGTAAAGCCGGGCATGGCACGGTTACCCGTGATCTGCCCCAGGTCCGGGACATCCTTTTCCAAGGCTGCACATTGGTCCGCGCTGCGGCCGTCATTCCACAATATCGCCGGGCGCAACGCTTTGTCGTCGTTACCTAAAAGGGTTGCGCCGTGCATTTGACCCGAAAGGCCAACGGCCTTCACCGCATGCCGCTTTTTCAGGTCGAGATCGCTGACGGCGCTGTTGGTTGCGGCCCACCAGTCGGCGGGATCCTGTTCCGACCACAGGTCATGCGGACGGGAGACGGACAAAGCAGCAGTGGCAATTTCCACAACCGTACCAGCTTCATCCATCAATATCGCTTTGACGCCGGACGTGCCGATGTCGATTCCCAAATACATAGACTCAAACCCTCTCCCTCTTGTTTGCAACCGTTATCAGCAGAAAAAAGGTAGCGCTAACATTTTTTTAGTTCGACATTTAAGATGCTCAAATATGTAGATATAAAAAGCGTACCGCAGAAATGCCATTAGTCCGAATAGAATTTAGACAGAATTTTCGAACTGTCCTAAGTTCTCGCCATTGACACCAGCAGCGTTTAACTGCACATCCATTGCGGTAGCGCTACCATAAAGCGCGCTTGGGAACCGCCGGACATAATTTGCCGGCCTATCGGGAGAGGTTTTTGATGACAGAAAAGTCAGGAGAGCAGACGAATCTGCCATTCGTGGCTGCAATTGTTGCCGTGGCGACGATTGGCGGTCTATTATTTGGATATGACAGCGGCGCGGTCAACGGCACGCAGGATGGCCTGAAATCGGCCTTTCAACTGAGCGATGAAGGACTCGGCTTTACCGTCGGTTCCTTGCTGCTGGGTTGCATGGCAGGTTCTTTTCTCGCCGGGCGTCTCGCCGACGCATTAGGTCGCCGCAATGTCATGATGCTGGCGGCTATACTGTTTTTGATCGGTGCCATCATCCAGGGCTTCGCCCATGAGCAGCTGATCTTTGTTGTCGCTCGTTTCATGGGCGGTATGGCGGTTGGTGCAGCCAGCGTCCTGTCACCTGCCTATATATCGGAAGTCGCACCCGCCAATATTCGCGGACGTATGACGACGATCCAGCAGATCATGATCATCACCGGCCTCACGGCTGCGTTTGTCGTGAATTATGCCCTCGCACATAGCGCCGGTAAATCGACCGAGATATTCTGGGGCGGATATGAAGCGTGGCGCTGGATGTACTGGATGCAGGCTATTCCAGCCGCAATCTTCCTGGTGGCATTGTTCTTCATACCAGAAAGCCCACGCTATCTGGTGTCCAAGGGTCGCGATGCCGAGGCGAAGGTGGTTCTGGGCCGTTTGTTCGGTCAGGGGTCTTCCGAAAGCAAACTCGCCGATATCCGAGCAAGTTTTAACGAAGATCACCGCCCGCGTCTCGGTGACGTCATGGCGTCGGGAACACTATTCCGGCCGATTGTATGGGCGGGATTGTTGCTCGCGGTTTTCCAGCAACTCGTCGGCATCAACGTGATTTTCTATTATGGAGCCACATTGTGGCAGTCCGCCGGATTTACCGAAGACCAGTCGTTGCTGATCAACATCGGTTCGGGTGTCGTGTCGATTGCGATCTGCTTTTTTACGGCAGCCTTTGTGGACCGTATCGGGCGCAAGCCACTCTTGCTCATCGGCTCGCTGGGCATGGCGGTAACCTTGTTCGCGATGGCCTACGCTTTCTCGAACGGCACACTCGACGGTGCAGGCAAGCTGCAACTTTCGGATAGTGACGGCGTGATCGCGCTGGTCGCCGCCAACCTGTATGTGATGTTCTTCAACGCCAGCTGGGGACCGGTCATGTGGGTCATGTTGGGGGAAATGTTCCCCAACCAGATCCGCGGCAGCGCGCTGGCCGTTTGCGGCCTCGCCCAATGGGGCGCCAACTATGCGATTACCCAAGCGTTCCCGATCATGCTGGCAAGCCTGGGCCTCGCCATCAGCTATAGTTTCTACGGGGCCTGCGCCTTGATTAGCTTTTTCCTCGTGAAGGCCTTCATCAAGGAAACAGCCGGGAAGGAACTGGAACAGATGGAAGGCTGATCTTCCACGCAATTACTGGAAAAGGCCCGCTTCGACAGCGGGCCTTTTTTTATGCGGCACAGTTTTCGCGGATGAAGTCCCGATGCTTGGGCATATATTCGGCCGAGTTCGTCACCGCTGTCTGAATTTGGTGCAAACGGGACTGCGTTTCTTCGAGCGACAGAAGCTGCGCGACCGGATCAAAGGTGCGCGGTTTCATCAATTGGCCGGTCATGACCGCGAACCAGCTGGTATCGTTGAACAGTTCCTCATTCTCGCGAAAGCAACGGCCGCTATTTTCAAAAACGGCAATCTTTTCCGCCAGACGGTCTGGCACTTCCATATTGCGGCAATAGTCCCAGAATGGCGTGTCGGTTCGTTCGGTTGCCTTATAGTGCAGCACAAGAAAGTCCCGGATTTCTTCTGTTTCCGTCGTAATGACGCGGTTGTAACGGTCGATGTCGACGGGGTTGAAACTGCGGTCCGGAAAATTGGACAGCAAACGCGCAATTCCGCTTTGGATCATCCAGATGCTTGTCGATTCCAGCGGTTCCATAAATCCCGAAGCCAGGCCGATGGCCACGCAATTTTTCACCCAATGCTTTTTTCGATGCCCGGTGATGAATTTGATAATCCGGGGCTCGGCAAGCGGCTCACCATCCAGATTGGCGAGCAGGGTTTCGCGGACGGCTTCATCGCTGATGAAGTCGCTGCAATAGACATAGCCATTGCCGATCCGGTGTTGCAGCGGGATGCGCCACTGCCAACCTGCATCGCGTGCGGTCGATCGGGTGTAGGGTGTGATCTCTTCGACGCCAGCGCAGGGAACCGCCATGGCGCGGTTGGCCGGAAGATATTTTGACCAGTCGACATAGCCGGATTTGAGCGCCCCCTCGATCAGCAATCCATGAAAGCCCGAACAGTCGATAAACAGATCTGCCTCGATGCGGCCGCCATCTTCCAGTTCAACAGCTTCGATAAAACCGCTTTCACCGTGCTGGAGAACGCGCGTGATCTTGCCCTCCCGCCGTGTCACTCCCGCTGCTTCGGCATATTCGCGCAAGAACAATGCATATAGTCCGGCATCGAAATGAAAGGCATAGGAAATCTGCGACAAGGGCGAGTTTCCAGCGTCGATTGGCCGCATGAACTTTCCGAATTCGGCCGCTTTGGCCTGAATGGAATATTCGTCGATCCAGGGTGCGAGACCATCCTGATAAAGCCGTTGCCAATAGGCATGGAAAGAAACCCCCTCCATGTCGACACCATATTTGCCGAAGGGATGGAAATAGGTGTGCCCCTTCCGGCCCCAGTCGACAAACTGGATCCCCAGCTTGAAACTGCCTTTGGTACGGCGCACAAAATCATTCTCGCTGATGCCGAGCATACGGTTGAAGATGTTGATTTGGGGGATGGTCGCTTCGCCAACGCCCACGGTGCCGATGGCGTCGGATTCAACCAATGTGATTTTGGCATAGTCACGGCCCAGCACTTTGGCGAGCGCGGACGCCGTCATCCAACCGGCGGTCCCACCACCCACGATTGCTATGCTGCGAATGCGGTTGTCGGTCACTTCAAACTCCCTTGCAATGGCGCATGATATAGTCAGCATGCGTCGGCATATTGTCGGCAGCTTGCCGGAATGACTGGCCCATAGTGGCGAGCAATTTCTTCATCGGACCGTCGGGGACAGCATCGACAAGCGGGTCATATCCGGTCGGGATCAGGCCCTGGCCGATCATGACTGCGGTCCAGTTGGTATCGGTAAACAGTTCGTCTTCATACCGGAACAGACGGCCACGGCCGGCAAAAAGATCGATCTTGCGGCGCAAGCTATCGGGAATCTCCATCGCCGCACATTGCCGCCAGAACGGTTCAGACCGTTCGTTGAGCTTGTAATGCAAAATCAGAAAATCGCGAATATGCGCCCATTGGGATGCGGTCAGCCGGTTATACTCATCACGCTCATGCGCTTTGAAATCCTTGTCCGGAAACAAAGCGAGCAGCTTTGATATGCCCGCCTGGATCAGGTGGATACTCGTGGATTCCAATGGCTCGAGAAAGCCGCCTGCCAATCCGAGTGCCACGCAGTTTTTGTTCCACGCCAGCTTGCGGCGGCCGGTTACGAACTTCAGCGGCCTTGGTTCGGCAAGCGGTTCTGAATCGAGATGCCCCATCAAGATCCCGGCTGCGGCGTCGTCCGAAAGCTGGCTGCTGCAATATACCAGACCGTTACCCGTGCGGTGCTGGAGCGGAATGCGCCACTGCCATCCGGCCGCGCGGGCGGACGAACGGGTGTAGGGCAGCAAAGGCTCGGTTCGTGCGGTCGGGACTGCAAGCGCCCGGTCGCATGGCAGCCAATGCGACCAGTCTTCATACCCTGTTTGCAGGCATTGCTCGATCAGGAGCGCGCGAAATCCGGTGCAGTCGATGAAGAGTTCGCCCTCAATCCGCGTGCCGTCGTCCAGCATAAGAGCCGAGATAAAACCGTTCGCGAGGTCTTGCTCGACCTGTTCGATCTTGCCTTCACGGCGAACGACCCCGCGATCTTCGGCAAAGGAGCGCAAGAAATTTGCGTAGAGGCCGGCATCGAAATGATAGGCATAGTCCAGCGCTGGCCCGGCGGGTCCCGGGATATGTTCCGGCCGGTCAAACCGGTAATGGCGCGCGGCCACAGCGGACATATTGAATTCGTTCAGCGGTACGGCAAAGCCGAGCTTTTGAAGTTTCAGCCAGAAGTGGTGAAACTTGATGCCATTGATGTCGTGGCCATAGGGACCGAAGGGATGGAGATAGGCTTCGCCTTCACGTTGCCAGCCGTCAAATTCGATGCCCAGCTTGAACGAACCCTTGGTCGCCGCAACAAACGCGTTCTCATCAATGCCCAGCATCGCGTTGAAGGTTTTGATGGGGGGGATGGTTGCCTCTCCAACACCGACGATGCCGATCTCGTCGGACTCGACGAGCGTGATGGAGCTTTCCTGCATGGGCAGCATTTTTGAAAGCGCCGCGGCCGCCATCCAGCCCGCAGTCCCGCCACCTGCTATCACGACTTTCCGGACGGAGCCTGCTCCGCTCATGCGGCAACGGCCTTTAGCGATTGCAGATAGGATTGCTGCGGTGGAAGGGATGAGACCGCTTTCAGCATGACCGAGCGCACCCGCTCGAAATGCGCTGCAATCGCGTCGCCAGCGATGCCATTTGCGACGACATCATAGCGTCTGGGCGTGATGTCCAATGCTTCGAAAAGCGCGATCCAGTCCCATGTTTCGAATGTCTCTTCATCATATAAAGCCACCCGGCCGCTCGCTTCATACGCAGAAAGGCGGTGTGCAAGGCGTTCGGGAACCGGAAGAGCCGAGGCATCCTTCTGCGCAAAATGAAGTATCGCGTAATCGCGCGCGTTTTCGAGTTGCTCGATTGTTTGCCGATTATACTCGGTCGCTTCCACCGACGATTCCCGGCTGTGCGGGAACAGGTCGAGCAGGCGGGACAGGGCGGTGGTGACCAAATGTAACTGGGTCGATGCGACCGGCTCGATGACAGCAGCGGCACCTCCGATTGCCAGGCAGTTTCCCGTCCATGGCGTGACAATGCGGCCGTTGGTGAAGGCGTAGCATCCCGCCACGCCCGATCCCGCGCCGCGGCTGATAACAAGCTCTTCAACCCGATCCTGGCAGGAAAGAAAACGCTGCCACCCGTCTTCATGTGCTTCGATATGTGCGTAAAGGGGAGGGGGGGAATTGGAGGGTGTGACCGAAATCCGCATGTCGTTATGGGGGAGCCACGCACTCCAGTCTTCAAACGCATAGCCCGGCATGCGACTGGCTAGGAAGCGGGCCTGACCGCTGCAGTCCAGAAAGAAATCGCCTTCTACCACCTGGCCCGTAGATAACCGAACCGAGCCTATCCGGATTTCGGCATCAAAATGAACGTCTTTCAGGTCGCCCGCGATAACCGATACGCCCCTCTGCTTCGCGGCATTCTGGAGATAGTGCCGATAGCCATCGACAGGGAGATGAAGCCCATGCGCCATTGTCGACAGAACTGAGCGGCCATCACCCCTGTAAGGTGCAAAGCGCCCCGTCTGCGCGCAGAGTGCCCCGACAGAATAGTTGGCAAGATTTACCGTTTCACCATCCGCCCTCCTGTGCGCCATCAGATGATGAAACGCGACAGGTCCCAGATTGGCACCCACGTCACCATAGGGATGGAAGGCCACGGCACCGGCTGCCCTCCAATTGCTCAACGCTCTACCTAGGCCGTAACTGCTCCCCGTGTGCGCCACCATATGGTCTTCATCAATGTCGAGACGCGCATGCAGTTCGGCAACGGACGGAAGCGAGGCCTCAATCGCGACGGGAAGGCCGAGGGAATCATCGATACCCCCTGTGTCGACCAAAATGACCGCACAGCTGGTTTTCGCGGCCAGCGTTAAAGCGGACAGCCAAGCTGCCACCCCACCGCCAACAATCACAATCCTCTCAATGGGCATGGGCACCGATCTGCCGAATAAAATCAGCATGGGTTGCCAACCCTTGAGCGGCAATGTGGCAATCAGATCGCAGACGATCGAATTTGGCCTGCAGGTCTGCTTCCGGAATAACCTCACCCAGCGGATCGTTGTTTTGCGGGATTACGCGCTGGCCGAGATAAACGGCGATCCAGCTTGCATCGAGAAACATGCCGTCCCGGTAATTCACGACAACACCACGCTCGCGAAACATATTGATCTTATGCGTAAGGGAGTCCGGGATCGGCATCGTCCGCACATAATTCCAGAACGGCGTGTCGTCGCGTTCGGTCGCATGGTAATGCAGGATAAGGAAATCACGAACGCGCTCATATTCCAGATCCATCAACCGGTTATACTCCGACGCCAGCGCAGGATCCCAGCTCTGATCCGGGAAAAATTCAAGCAAACGACCGATGGCGAGCTGGATCAAATGGATGCTTGTGGATTCCAGCGGTTCCAGAAAACCGGCGGATAAACCTATGGCGACGACATTTTTTGACCATTGTTTGCGGCGCTTTCCGGTCACGAAGCGCAACTGGTTCAATTTGGCCAACGGCGCGCTTTCCAGTTGATCCACCAATGTGGCCGCTGCCGCGTCGTCCGAAATATAGTTGCTGCAATATACATGTCCGTTACCGACGCGATGCTGCAATGGGATGCGCCAGATCCAGCCGGCATCTTGGGCGGTTGCCCGTGTATAGGGTGTCAAAGGCCCGGCGGTTGCGCAGGGAACTGCGACGGCGCGGTCGCAAGGCAACCAATGTTGCCAGTTCTCGTATCCGCTCTGCAATGCGCCTTCGATCAGCAAGCCCCGGAAGCCCGAACAATCGACGAAAAGATCGGCAGATAGTGATGTGCCATTGTCCATCTGTACCGATTGGACAAACCCGCTTTCGGGTTCGAGCGCTACGTCGATGATTTTTCCTTCATGGCGCTTCACGCCGCGTTCTTCGGCATAGGCACGCAGATATTTGGCATAAAGACCCGCATCGAACTGGAATGCATAGGAATAGGTCGAGAGCAGCGAATCGGGATCCTCGGCAGGATAGGCAAAGCGACCTGCGCGCGCCGCCATCACCGGTAAGGAATAGTCTTCAATTGGAGGGCCGCCGGATGCTCGTTGCATGCGCGCCCAGTGCTGGTGGAAGGCGACTCCCCCAATGCTTTCGCCGAAGGCTCCGAAAGGATGGATATAGGAATCGCCTGCACGGCCCCAGTTGCAAAATTCGATCCCCAATTTGAACGTGGCCTTGGTCTTGGCCATAAAATCCGCTTCGTCGAAGCCGAGCTTTTGGTTGAAAAACCGGATGTGGGGAACAGTTGCTTCGCCGACACCGACGGTACCGATCTCTTCCGACTCGACCAGATGAATCGCGTATTTCTGACCGGAAAGCATATGGGAAAGTGCCGCAGCCGTCATCCAGCCGGCAGTGCCACCGCCTACTATGACTATGTTTTCAAATGGCCGACTTGGCATATCAACCCAGAACCTCCCCGATTTTCTTGTTCTTCGCAATCTGCAAGATGAAGCATTTTCATTCTTGCGAAAGCGATAAATATGCACTACTCCAAAAATAATGGTAGCGCTACCGTTAGATTTGCGCACCATAATGGTAGCGCTACCGTAAACACGGCGCAAGGAATTGGGAGAGGTTCATGATTGGGAATTCTGCTGCTGCGGCACAATATTTGTCGTCTGACATAAATTTACGTGCAACGCTTCGCGCTGGTGCCTCCGGGCTCGCGCTTTTTGCTACAATGGCTTCTATGCCCGCCTTGGCGCAGGATGCGTCCGAAGCTGCACCGCAAAGCGATGCGACCGAAGAAGCGATCGTCGTTACCGGTTTCCGCGAGTCGCTCCAGAGCGCTCAATCCCGCAAGAAGAACGCGGATACGATCGTCGACTCGGTGACGGCTGAAGATATCGGCGCATTGCCCGACCGTTCGGTTACCGAAACCCTGCAGCGTATCCCAGGTATCTCGATCAACCGCTTTGCAGCAGGCGTCGATCCCGACCATTTCTCGGTCGAAGGTTCCGGCGTTGTTGTCCGCGGCCTCACCTATGTCCGCTCCGAATTCAATGGCCGTGAAGCGTTTACGGCCAATAACGGCCGCGCTCTTGGCTTCGCCGACGTTCCTTCCGAGTTGCTCGGCGGCGTAGACGTTTTTAAAAGTCCCTCTGCCGACCGGGTTGAAGGCGGCATCGCTGGTGTTGTAAACCTGCGCACCCGTCTGCCTTTTGACAAAAAAGGACTGGTCATCGCCGGTTCGCTCGAATTGAACTATGGCGATTTCGCCAAAAAGGAATCGCCCACAGGCGCTCTTGTCCTCAGCAACACATGGGACACAGGCATTGGTGAAATTGGCCTGCTTGCCAGCGTGTCTTATTCGCAATTGTTCTCGCGCGCAGACCGCTTCCAGGTTTCGAGCTTCCGCGTTCGGCCGATTTACTCCAACGGAACGCGCACCGATGTTGTTCCGTTTACGGGCGCGACCCAAACAGGCAGCGGCATTTTCCCGCGCGGCGCGGTCTTGGGAACCCAGGAATTTGACCGGGAACGTTATGGCTATGCTGCTGCCGCACAATGGCGCAGCAATGACGGCAATATGGAGGCGACATTCCAGTTCCTCCGTTCAGATGCCCGTCAGGCATGGACCGAACGGACCATGGAAATCGCCACCGACAACGTGGCGAGCAACGGCGACTCTCGTGCTGTAGCCGGAACTTCTATCGAGTTTGACGATAGCGGCCTGTTCTCCAGCGGCGTCATAACTGGCCCGACGGGCTGGCGCGATGACCGTCAGGTTGACGGCTCGCTGCGGACGCCCATTCTGGGCTTGCAGTCGAACAACATCCGGCGCGACAATGAAAACCGTGCCGTGACGTCGGATTATGCATTTAACTTCAAATGGGATGTCACCGACAATTTTGCGTTGAATGTCGATTTTCAGCATGTCGATTCTTTCGTCAAAGTCCGCGACAATACGCTCTGGATTTCGACCTATCAGGATGCTTCGATCCAGTTGAACGGATCTAAATTCCCGACCGTGGCATTCCAAGCACCGCAGAATTGTACGGTCGTTCCTTGTCCCGGAACCCCGGGAAGTGCCGGTGGAACGGTATTCTTCAATGATGACGACGAATATCCTGCCTACTTTACAGGAACACATCGGAGCTTCTCTGATCCATTCAACAGCTTCTACCGTTCAGCGATGGACCATTTTGAAGACAGTGATGGAAACAGTGACGCCCTGCGTATCGATGGTGAACTGACATTCCCTGAAGATGGATTCTTTAAAGCGCTTCGGGTTGGCGGTCGTTATGCCGATCGTGACCAAACGGCCCGGTTCTCTGTGTATAACTGGGGTGTGCTCAGTGAACAGTGGGGCAACCGTGGCCCTGTGTGGCTCGATGAGAATGTCGACGGTATTCAGGGTGGAACCGGCGGTACGCCTCCGCAGGGTTATGAAGAATTCTGCTTCGATGGCTTCTTCCGCGGTGCCGTACAAAACCCGCTTAATGGATCGTGCCGGTTGTTTTACGCTGGAAACACCGTCAAGGATTATGAAGGCTATGCGGCCTATGCCAACAACATTGTCAATGAATGGAAGGCTGGACCGCAAACAGGCGGTGGTGGTGGTTGGACGTCACTGGCGACCCGTCCCGGTGTCATAGCCGGTACGCCCTATCGCCCCGGTGAAATCAACGACCAGAGCGAGACAAATACTGCGGCTTATATGATGCTGCGTTATGGTCACGAATTTGACGGCGGCGCGAAGCTTTCGGGCAACATCGGCGTGCGTTATTCCAAGACCAAGCGGGATTCCCAAGGTTTCCGTGAGTTCGGTGTATCCGGATTTGTGGATGACGCGTCCTGTGCAACGCAGCTGGCATCGGCAACCGCCGCGGCGCAGCTCAGTGGCCAGCCCGCCTCCATCAGTGCATTCTGCGCGATCACACCGGCGCAAAGGCAGCAGGCGCGTAATTTCTTGAACGGCGCGCTTGTTCCGAGCACTGTGCAGTTGGATTACGAATATGTGCTTCCAAGCTTCAATGCGAAGCTCGAGCTGAATGGTGGGCTGCAATTGCGCGCTGCTTACTTCAAGGGTGTGGCTCCACCGGAATTTGGATACGTACGTAACTATTTCCCGGTGAATCTGGACACGATTACCAATACGAACCCCGACGGTTCGGCGATTGTGCCAACTGTAAGTCCGACAGGGGTTATCAACACCGCAGGTGCCCGCTTCCAAAGCAACTTCGTGGCAGGAAATCCCTTGTTGAAGCCAACGACGTCGGACAATTTCGACTTCACGGCGGAATGGTATTTCTCGCAAGTGGGCCAGTTGACCGCATCGGTTTTTGCAAAGCGCCTCTATGGGGTTTTGACCAACGACATTGTGCGGACCGACTTGAGTAACAATGGCTCCACCTATTCCGCGGTTATCACGTCACCGGTCAACTCCGATCGTGTGGGGACAATCCGCGGGCTCGAGCTTTCCTATCAGCAGGTATATGACTTCCTGCCCGGCTTCCTGAAGGGCTTGGGGATCCAGGCAAACTATACCTATGTGAAGAGCAAGGGTGTGCCGCAAAGCACGTTGTCTGCAACCGATCCCGATGTGGCAGCCGGCCGGCAGCCGACCATCGGCGGTTCGTCCTTCCCGTTGCAGGGCTTGTCGAAGCATCAGTTTAACATCACACCCTTTATCGATATCGGGCCTGTGTCGGCTCGTGCATCGTACAACTGGCGGTCACGTTATCTCTTGACGCTGCGCGACGTGATCACGCCCTTCGATCCGATTTTCCAAGAGTCATATGGACAATTGGATGCGTCGCTGACCTGGTCGGTCACCGATAACATCAAGGTCGGTATTCAGGGCGTTAACTTGCTCAACTCGGTTACGAAAACATCGGCTGCGGTCGAAGATCAGAATGGAGAAATCCGTCTGGTACCGCGCGGTTGGTACATCAATGACCGTCGCTATACCGCGATTGTCCGCTTCAACTTCTAACGGAATCTGAGTTCGTCCTCCCTGAGCCGTCGCCTTGCAAAAGGCGGCGGCACTTTTTTATGGGCGGCGGTAGGCGATAAACAGGTTGGCCGTAAGCCGACCGACGCATGGATCAGGGTTCAGCGGCGCGTCCGCAGGTATGACACCTGAGTGAAGCATATTGCTCCTGTAGAGAATGAGTCGGTCGAAGCGGGCCTTAATGTGCGCGGTTTGCGTGTAGCCATAAGTCGAAGGTGACATGTAGCCGGACGTTTCCGGCATTTGCGCCAGCATTGCATCGCGCGCTTCTATCCAACGCGCAGCACGCTCTGGGCCAACGTATTCATAACCGGTTTCGTCTTGCCGATAAAAAGCAGTGCCACCCAGTTGTTCAGGGCAGAGATAGTGCACGACAGCGAAGTGCAGACTGTCCGTCGTATCAATGTGCGGGACCTTCTGCAGCGGCTGAAGATCGCTTGGCGCGGTTGTTACGATAGAGAAAAAGCACTCTGCCTTCGCCAGTTTCGCGCCGTCAATGCGGTAGGTGTTGCGAATGACAGGATCAAGCGCGCGAACCACACCCTCGACATAATCGAGCGGCATGGGTGCCCGAATACCGGGATAAAGATTGCTGTCGACGCCGCTAAACTGGGCTTCTTTTGCGGCATAGCGGACCAGCGCCGACGGGTTCTGCAGCACGTTGTCGACTTGGACGAGGGGTGCTTCTTCCTGCCCGATCTGCAGAATATCCAGCTGCGAAGAGGGGGAGGGCTCAAAACGCATATGCGCTTCCCCCAACTTCGTTGCCGCTTATTGTTTTATCGCGCGGGCGCCGATGCGAAGGCTTGGGCAAGTACCGTATGCAAGGGCTTGGGCTTGAATTCGCTATCATAGGGGCAGGGCCTTTTCGGCTGGCCGTCGGTGCGCGTCGGTTGAAACTGCTGAAGCCAGGAATAGCTGTCGCACAGACCCCATGCCAGCACATCTTTCAATTGGGGATAGCTGAACATAAGATCTAGATAGCCCTTGGCATAGGCAGCGACCGATTGGTCGCGCGATGCGATATCTGCGGGCAAGGCCTGATCGTTGACGTCGAACTCGGTCATCAGCAGATGATATCCCATGGCGGTGACCTCATCGATGAACTGGCGCCATTCACGCTCCTGCTTTGGACCGGTGCCGGTGGACGGATCATAAGTATCGATCCGGATATGCGACTGGACGCCCAAGGCATCGACAGGGACATTGCGCTTTTTAAATCCTTCCAGCAGCTTCAGGACACCGGCGCGATGCTTTTCATTGCCGGGCTCCCAGCTCATATAGTCATTATAGACAAGCTCTGCGTCCGGCAGCTGTTCGCGGGCTGTGTGGAATGCGAGGTCGACCAATGTCTCCGTTCCGCCGATGGCGCGCGACAATGCAGTTTGCGCCAAGGTGGAATCTTCCAGCACCGTTTCGTTGACGACATCATAGCTAAGGATCTTGCCGCGATAGCGGTCGGTCACGGTCTTGATATGGGTGGTCAACAACCGCTCGGCTTCGCGGACCGGCGTTGCGCCAAAGTCATGGGCTTCCAGCCAGGCAGGTTGCCACTGCGGCCTGTGCCAGAGCAATGTGTGGCCTCGTACGGCAAGCGCGTTTTCCTCCGCAAAGGCCACAATGGCGTCAAAAGGTCCGAAGTTGAACGCATCGGGTCCGGGGCGCAAAGCTTGCCACTTCATCTCATTTTCCGCGACCAACAGGCCGCAGTCGCGCTGCAGCAATTTGGCATATTGCGGATTGCGATATGATCCCGATTGTTCGTTGCCAGCGTTTACGGCGGAACCAAAGCGCATTCCCTTGGCTTTGGCGGCATGATGTAATCCGGAACCATGCGCATGCGCCCAGGCAGCGTCGCGGCCAAGGCCGAGTGCTCCTGCCATGGCGACCATCGAGGCAAGCGTTTCCCGCCGTGAAAGCTTCATCGTCATCTCCTGCTTACTCGGTAATCGTCAGTGTGGCGCTTTTCACATTGGCGGAACTGTTCCCCGCCATGATCTCAAAGTCGCCCGGCTCGACAACACGCTGCATTTTGTCATTCCAGAAATGGAATGCATCTGTGCCAAGCGTGAACGAAACTTCGCGTGTTTCGCCGGGTGCCAGCGTCACCCGCTGGAACGCTTTCAAATCCATGACCGAACGTGTGACCGAACTCACTTTGTCCCGCACGTAGATCTGAACGGTCTCATCGCCTGCGCGGTTGCTGGTATTCTTCACCGATACGGTAACCTTCACCGAGCCGTTGCGGGCGATGGTCGGGCTGGACAGAACCGGCGCGCCGAGTTCGAACGTCGAATAGCTCAGGCCGAAACCGAAGGGGTAAAGCGGCGATTTGTCCGCAAACAGATACCCTCGGCGCGCGGTCGGTTTGTGGTTATACGTAAAGGGCAACTGACCGACACTGCGCGGAAATGTCACCGGCAGTTTTCCGCCGGGGTTGACCGTTCCAAAGAGTACATCGGCCACAGCATTGCCGCCCTGTTCGCCCAGATACCAACCTTCCAATATCGCGTTGGCTTCGGTCGAAATCTTGGTGATGGAGGCTGGCCGGCCATTGATCAGCACGACGGTGATGGGCTTGCCCAATGCGCGTAAGGCATCGAACAGCTCTTGTTGCTCGCCGACCAGATCCAGGCTGTCGCGATCGCCGAGATGGCTTTCGGCCCAGCCTTCACGGCTGGTCTGTTCGGTATCGCCCAGCGTCAGGATAATCTGGTCCGCGCCCTTTGCTGTTTCCACCGCCTCCGCAATCAATTTGCGATTTTCAGCCGGGTCGGTAAGCTTGACCTCGTCCGCCCACCAATCATCATTTTCGGTGATCTTGACGCCTTGGGCAAACAAGATCGTTGCGCGGTTCCCCACCTTGGTTTTGATGCCTTCCAAAATGGGCACAGTCACGGGTGGCTGGCCATAATAGCCACCGAGACGTGCCACGTTGGCGCTCGGTCCGATGACGGCAATTTTAGGTTTCGTGGTGCCTAAGGACAGCGGTAATGTTCCGTCATTCTTGAGCAGGGTGATCGACCGCTGCGCCGATTTCAACGCCAGCGCGCGGGCATCGGCGTTGTTTGTGATTTTAACGGCAGCATCTGCATCCGCATAAGGATTTTCAAAGAGGCCAGCGCGGAATTTCATATCGAGCATCCGTCGCACAGCCTGATCGACGGCCGCTTGGGAGACCTTTCCACTCCGGACCGATTCCGCCAATGTCGAAAAGGACGCGCCGGTGGGCAAGTCAGAATCAACCCCCGCCGCCAAAGCCAGAATGGCGGCCTCCGACTTGTCCTTGGCAATTGCGTGCCGTCCGGCAAGTTCATCGATGGCGTAATAGTCGCTGACGACAGCGCCTTTGAAACCCCATTCACCCCGCAATACATCGCCCAGCAGCCATTTGTTCGCATGGCTGGGGACGCCGTCGATTTCGTTATAGGAAGCCATCACCGCTTGAATGCCTGTGCGCCGCACAACCTGTTCGAACGGCGGGAAGAAATATTCGCGTAAGACACGTTCCGAGATGGAAGCCGGCCCCACATTGGTTCCGCTTTCCGGCTGGCCATGGCCGGTGAGATGTTTCAGCGTCGCAAAGACTTTCCCAGGTGCCAAGACCGAGGCCTTGTTCTCACCTTGCAGGCCTTCGACGGCGGCAACCCCCAATTCCCCTGCCAGATAAGGATCTTCGCCAAAAGTTTCTTCAATGCGGCCCCAACGCGGGTCGCGGGCCACATCGACAACCGGTGACAATGCCAGATGCACACCGCGTGCCCGTATCTCACGACCAATGACGACATTGATTTCACGCAGAAGCGCAGGGTCCCAGCTCGACGCCAAGGCGATCGACTGCGGGAAACTGGTGGCGTCGAGTGCTGCATAGCCATGCAGCCCTTCTTCATGCATCAATATGGGAATACCCAACCGTGTTTTGGTCACTGCATGCTTTTGCATGGCATTTACCAAACGGATAGTCCCGCGCACATCGCGCCCGGCGGCAATGCGCGGCGATGCCGGGCCTTTCGCGTCGGAGGGACGGGCAAATTGTCCAATTCCATTGGGAAACTTTGCCGACATTTTTACCGGGTCAAATTCACCCTTATCATCAAAGATTTCAGGTTTATTGTCCCAGATGGTGATGATCTGCGCGATTTTCTCTTCAAGCGTCATGCGTGCCAAAAGGTCTTCGACCCGTGCAGCAATCGGCGCATCGGGATTCTTGTAGGTAGCCGATGCGGGTACTGCAGTCTGCGCGTAAGCGTTGCTGGATGAAATAGCTGTAGCCGGCACGGACGCCGCGCAAAGCAATAGTACAAGTGCAGATAATTTCATCGTCTCTCTCCTCTTCAAGCGATCATGGCCGCCTTTAATGTTAGCGCTACCATGAACGATTGCACGATGCACGTCAATCTTTGACATGCATCATTGCATCATACTGGAAAAGCGCCGCAAAGCGTGGCATGGCGTCCAGGGTAAGGGGGAATGGATAGGAATATGGGCAGGATCCAAAAATCGCCGCGCGCGCAGCAAGGCGGGGCAACGATTGCCGACGTGGCACGTGCGTCCGGTTTTTCACCGATGACCGTGTCGCGCGTGATTAATGGCGAGCGGAATGTGAAGGATTCGACCCGCGATGCCGTGATGGAGGCTGTTGAGAAGCTTAATTACTCTCCCAATCTGGCGGCCCGAACCCTCGCCGGGGCGGAACAAATCCGGATTGCAATGCTCTATGGAAATCCCAGCTTTGCCTATCTCAGCCGGCTTTTGGTTGGCACCTTGGAACAAGCGCGCAAAAGCCATGTGCAGTTGGTGATTGAACAATGCGATGAGGGGCAGGACATCCATGACGTCTTTGCGGATCTCATCGAAAGTGGTGTCGATGGCGTCGTATTGTCACCGCCTCTGTGCGATTCTCCCAAAATGCTCGAACTGATCCAGAATACCGATGTCACATGCGTGGTCGTTGCCAACTGGTGCCCGCCGGGCAAAATGTCCGTTGTCTATATTGATGACGTCGAGGCTGCGGCCACCATGACCCGGCATATCATTTCACTTGGGCATAAGCGCATCGCATTTGTGAAGGGAAATCCCGAGCAGAAGGCCAGCCACCAACGGTTGAAAGGTTTCGAATTGGCGATGGCGGAAGCCGGAATTCCGATCGATCCCGAATTGGTCGCGGATGGGCTTTTTACCTATCGCTCCGGTCTGGACGCAGCCGACAAACTGCTTGATCTGGAACATCCTCCCACCGCGATTTTTGCAAGCAACGACGACATGGCGGCGGCGGCCATCACCGTAGCCCATCGGCGGCATTTGGACGTTCCCAAAGATGTCACAATCTGCGGCTTTGACGATACGGATTTCGCCTTGTCGATTTGGCCTGAACTGACAACCATCCATCAGCCAATCGCCGATATGTCCCGTGCGGCAGTGGAAATTCTGGTCGACCGGATCCGGGCCAAAAGGTCGGGCCGCCCCACCCCGCGTGAAGATCGAATGCTCGACTTTACTTTTGTGCGGCGGGAATCAGATGCGCAGCCTAATTCATAACATCGGTTGAATAGAGGCCGACCACCGCTCCTGTGAACAACAGGATGTCATATTCCGTTGCCAGCAACCGGGCGTCGGCGCCCGCCAAAACGGTGGTCCAATCGCCATTCCCGTTGGCATAGGCAAAGTCAGTTGCAGCACCCTTGATATGCATCTTCAACCGGATATTTGATGTGCGCAGCGGCTCCAGCGCTTTTTCAAAAAGCACCACATCTGCACCCGCCGTACCCTTCAGACCTTTCGCTGTGACGACAAGCTTTTGGCCCGCGGCACCGGTTTCGATACCAAAGAAAAATTGATGACCTTCATCGGCAATTGCGGCCAATCCGGCGCGTCCATATTGGTTGGCCGAGGGCAGGGCGATTGTCGTGCTAATATCAGCGTTACGGTGCCGAAGTCGCTGCCCTATAAATTGCGGCCCTGTTCCACGTAGCACAAGGCTGCCCGGCTTTTCTGTCAGGTTAAGCCAGTCAGATGCAGGCGCTTTGCGTGCGAGCCATTGGGGACCCAGTTTGGTGGAGTTGAAACCTTCGACCCATTTTGAATAATCGGTTTTTTGGCGTGCGCGGGGTAATGTCGGGCGCTTAACCCGCAGGGGCACCGCTTCCCCTTGGGGCAGGATTTCCGGCCAACCATCTTTCCATTTTACCGGCAGCAAAAATGTTTCGCGTCCTAAATTGGTAAGATTGCGTTCATAAGGCCGCGTAGCCAGAAAAACCGCCCACCATGTGTCGCCCGGAAGTTTGACGAAGTCGGCATGGCCGGTCGCGTAAACCGGCAGCGGTCGGGCAGGGTCGAGATCGCGCTGTGTCAGGATCGGGTTGTTCGGCCCCGGTGTATAGGGACCTGTCACTTTTTTGCTGCGGTATATGGTTTGGCGATGATCGTCCGAAGTGCCGCCTTCAGCCGCCGTCAGATAATACCAGCCATCTTTTTTGAAAATATGTGGCCCCTCACTCCATATCGGTTTTTCCTCGGGCTTTACGCCGCGATCAACCAACACCGTGCGTGGTCCGATTACCTTGGATTGTGCAGGATCATATTCCTGTAACCAAAGGGCGCGGTGCCCGTCATATTGCGCAGGCCCCTGCGGCTCGTCGTTATTGGTAATCCATACCCGGCCGTCCGTATCAAAGAACAGATCAGGGTCGATTCCTGTCACCGTGTCCAACCAGATGGGCTTGCTCCAGGGACCTTTCGGATTTTTCGCCGTGATGATGAAGTTTCCGCCACAGTCGATGCATGTCGTTATGATGTAAAACAGGCCCTTGTGGTGACGGATCGTCGGCGCAAAAATCCCGCGGTTGATGCCGACGGCGGGAAGTTTGAAATCGGCGCTGTCCGGAATTGCGTTTCCGATCTGGGTCCAGTTCACGAGATCACGGCTATGGTAGATGGGCAGGCCGGGGATCCAGCCAAAGGACGAGTTCACAACATAAAAGTCCTTCCCCACGCGCACGATGCTGGGGTCAGGCTGAAAACCGGGAAGTATCGGATTGCGATATTCATTGTCGGTTATCGGCAGCGCATCTTCGTCGGGATTGCTACCCTGATACTCCATCGACAGAAACTCGACGGAGTTTCCGGGCGCTGCCAAAGCGGCAGGTGCGATCAAAAGTGCAAGGGCAAAAGGCAGTAATATGCGAAGCATGGGATCTCCGGTCTTTGGTGTCAGATGGACTGCGCCGGCACCGCCGACAATAAGATGCTCGACCGGTAACTTCCGCCAGGTGGAACGGTTGGCATCGCAGGTTCGTCCGTTGGACGGTTCAATGCATTGTTAATATGGGGAACGGGTTCGAAGCAGAAGGATTCCCCATGCTGCGGAATGTACAGCACAGCCGCCGGCATGTTCGATTCTATGCGCAGACCCAAAGGCCGATTGGGCCACAGGATACGGGCAACGCCATCCCAGTCGGCAAAACAATGATCGATGTTTTTGCCGGCGACAGGTTCACCTTCGTGGAAATCATATATCCCTTCCGGCGTGAGCATATAGGTTGGCAAAGCCATGTGGTCATTCATGAGCACGCGTTTGGCCTTGAATTGCAGAAAAGCACCGTCCTGATCAAAATAGGGATGATGACCAAAGGCGAGCGGGGCGGACTCTTCGGATAAATTGAACGCTTCGAGCGTTATTTCGAGCCGATCCCCATCTAATCGAATATGTTGGGTTGCGGAAAAGGACCACGGCCAACGGCTATCTCGTGTGTGGCGATACCGCATCTCCATTTCGGCTTCGCTGATCCTTTCGACATCCCAACGGGACGTCCAGCCGACGCCATGGATGGCGTGCGGTTCCGGACTGAAATTGGGGTCGAGACCGATTTCTTCGCCCAACCAGTCAAAGCTGGCAAAGCCTATCCGATTGGAAAAGGGGACGAGCGGGAAGGACGCAAACCGAAGCGGGTCGCGCGACCCCAGCGCGGCTGCATCGGTCGATCGCAGCATATTTTGGCCGCCAACGGTCCATGCCGCAATCGCCCCACCTACTTCCGGGCACAGGATGCACTCGGACGAACCATGTTTCAGATCGAGAGTCTCAGGGCTGCTATTCATTGGTAACTGCGATGGGTCCTGATGTGTTGAGCACATAAACTTGGCCGACTTCAATCGCCTGCGCTGCGGCACCAAAATGCAGCGCCACGGCGCCTTTCCCCGCGGCAATAGTCGTGGATGCTTGTGTCTTCAATTGCAGCAACTTCCAATTCGGGCCCAAGGTCAGGACATTATCACCAAAACCGCTATAGGGCGCCTCATTCAATTGAACACGAATTCCCAGCTTGCTGGTTCCGTCGCCAGAACCACCCGGCGCGGTGCGTGCCAATACGCCGATCAGCAGAATATCGTCCTCTTTGACTTCTTCCAAAATGGGGATGGCGGCACCAACATCATAAGGTTGTGCGGCTGGAGCCGATGTGGTGACCCGTAATGCGGTTCCACCTGTGCCCGGGATATTGGGCGACGCTATGGTCATATGTGTCGCGCCCGGTCCGTAAACGGGCCAGTCCTTATTGGACGGATTATTGATCAGCCTTCCTTTGCCTTGCAGCTGCGGCAACAAATCCGTGGTCGCGGATTGGACTGTTTTGGTCGATTTTGCAGTCAAGGATGTGGCGCCGGCCACGACGATTGTCTGCCCGATTTCCAGCACCTGTTTGGCGCCGGCCAGCTGGAAGCCGACAACAGCCTGACCTCTGGAAATGGAACTGGTTGCTTTTGCCGAGACTTCGTAAAGCTTCCATTCCTTGTCGATGACAAGCGTGGTGTCGCCGAACCCGGAATATGGCGCGATATTCTGTTGAACCCGGACGCCGATCCGTCCCTTTCCATCGGAGGTGTCTGCCGAAACCGTGCGCGCATAAAAGGCGACGACAATATCGGTTCCGGCCTTGATGGACGTGGTGATAGGGGCATTGGCCCCGACTTCGAACAGGGTTGCACCGGCTTTCGGCACGGTGATTTGCAACGCCGCCTTGCCGCCCGGAATGTCTTCGCCTTTAACCGGCTTGCTCGTCTGTCCTGTGCCGAAAATCTGCCAATCGAGCCGTGTCGGGTCGTTGATGAGACTGCCGGGCAACGCATCGTCAAGCGCCTGCAATTCTGCTGTGGGTTGGTCGTCGAACGCAAGGACGGTGACAGGATATGACGCCGCAAACATCGCCATTGCAAGGAAACGCATCTTGGTCATCGGCGCTTATTCCTTCAGGCCCATTGCATCGCGCATACCCGGTACCCACTGCTTCTTTTCATGATCCCACAGCGGGAAGGTGTTCGTATAGGCCCAGGCGCACATGCCAATTCCGATTTCGTCAAACGCGACCCGGACAGCTTTTTGATATTTCACCCGTTCGTCAAGCGACACCGTGGTGTGTGCGCCGAATTCACCCATAAAGGGTGTTTTACCGGTCCGCGCGATATATTCGCGCACTTTCTGGACGTCGTCTTTCAGCAGTTTCTGATCCTCAGCACCGCCATAGGTGCGGCCCAGGGGTGGCGATGGGTCGACCCAGCTCGCCCCCTGATGGGTGAAGTTGAACGGATCATAATAGTGGAAGGTCGGAACGATATTGGGATCGTCCGGCAAGTTCAGGGTTTTGAGCGAATTGATCCCGCTCCAGAATTCCCCACCGATGATGACCGGGCGGGTTGGATTGGTCTTGCGGATTTCGACGAGCGCAGGTGTCAGCACTTTCAGCAAATTGCTGTCGTTGAACTTGTCGTGCGGTTCATTTTCGATTTCAAACCACAGATGTGCTTCCGGTGCGTCCGCGAACTGTGCTGCGACCTGGGTCCACATGGCGGCAAGCTTTGCGATATTGGCGTCGCTCGGGTCCTTGTGGATTTCTTCAAAATGGTGGCTGTTCAAAATGACGTTCAGACCGGCGGATCGCGCATCCGCAACCACCTGCGTGACGCGCTTCATGAAGGTGGGATCAATGGTATAGGGAGCGTCGGTGCCTGCGCGTGTGGACCAGCGCACGGGCAGGCGGATTGTGTTAAACCCGGCCTTTGCGATCCGCGTAAAGTCCGCCGCATCAATTTTCTTCCCGCCCCAGGCACCTTCCGTCGGTGTTTCGAGGCTGTTGCCCATATTGACGCATCGGCCAACGGGCAAACTGTCGGTTTTTGCCATTGCCGGCGCGGCTATCGCCGATGCCATCAGGGCGATGAAGTATAGGTGGTGTTTCATGCTGCTTGGGTCCTCTCCACGTCATTGCAGTCGCCAACTTTGCGCAAGGGTCTTGACGCCCTTCTCGATTGTGATAGCGCTACCACAATAAGCAGGAGAGGTTCAATGCGTAAAATTCTGGCAACAGCATTGCTGTGCACAGCGGCTTTTTCGACCGCAATTATGGCAGAAAGTGAACGTTCACGCAGCAGTGTGGCCACTCCAGCGCTTTGGCCAAAGGTTCAGAATCCCGTTGCCGAGGATCCGGCAATCGAGGCGCGAATCAAAGATCTTCTGAGTCGCATGTCGATAGAGCAAAAGGTCGGCCAGATCATTCAGGGCGATTTGGCGAGTACGACCCCGGACGACATGTACAAATATCACCTCGGATCGGTATTCAATGGTGGCAACAGCGCGCCGGGTGGAAAGCAGTGGGCACCGGCGCCTGAATGGCTCGCCGACGCGGACCGTTTTTACGATGCCTCGATGCGCCCGCACAGCAACCTGCCGCTGATCCCGATGACATGGGGAAGCGACGCGGTTCACGGCCATAACAACGTCACAGGCGCAACCCTGTTTCCCCATAATATCGGTCTTGGCGCGATGCGTAATCCGGACCTGATGCGGAAAATCGGCGCAGCCACCGCGGTAGAAATGCGGGTGACCGGTCTCGACTGGACCTTCGCACCGACCTTGGCGGTCGTCCGCGATGATCGCTGGGGCAGGACCTATGAAAGCTATTCCGAAAACCCCGAAGTGGTCGCAAGTTATGCCGGACCTCTCGTCGAAGGGCTGCAAGGCAAAGTGGGAACGAAGGAATGGCTGAAGGGTGCGCATATCGTGGCGACCGCAAAGCATTTCGTCGGCGATGGCGGCACTGATGGCGGGAAAGATCAAGGCGATAATATCAGCAGCGAAGAGGAACTACGCGACATCCAGGCGGCGGGATACCGCCCGGCGATAGAGGCGGGCGTGCAATCCGTGATGGCAAGCTACAACAGCTGGCACGGCGAAAAAATGCACGGCAACAAATCACTTCTGACGGACATCTTGCGGGGGCGGCTCAGCTTTGGAGGCTTTACGGTCGGCGACTGGAACGGCCACGGTCAGGTAGCCGGATGCAAAACGACCAGTTGCCCCGCTGCTTTCAACGCGGGTCTCGACCTCTTCATGGCGCCCGATAGCTGGAAGGATTTGTGGATCAACACAGTCGCGCAGGTCAAGGATAGTACGATATCCAAGGCCCGTCTTGACGAGGCAGTAGCGCGCATACTCCGGGTAAAACTGCGCGCTGGCCTGTTCGAGTCAGGCCGTCCATCAGCGCGGCCTTTGGCGGGTGAATTTGACAAGATCGGTTCGCCAGAACACCGTGCGATTGCCCGGCAGGCTGTGCGGGAATCGCTGGTCCTTCTGAAGAATGAGAATGCGGTTTTGCCATTGAAAACAGGTCAGAAGATTCTGGTCACTGGCGATGGCGCCAACAGCTATATGAAGCAATCGGGTGGTTGGACTTTGTCGTGGCAGGGAACCGGCTTGCCGGACTCCGAATTCCCCGGTGCCACGACAATCGGCAAGGGGTTGCTCGATGCAGGTGGCCCAAATGCCGTCCTCAGCAAGGATGGTGCCTATCGTGACAAACCGGACGTGGCGGTGATCGTTTTTGGTGAGGATCCTTATGCCGAATTCCAGGGCGATATCCCGGATCTGATTTTCCGCGACAAATCGGACAATCTGGAGCTTCTTCGCAAATATAAGGCAGAGGGTATCAAAACCGTCGCCATATTCTTGTCCGGTCGCCCGCTTTGGGTGAATCATCATCTTAACGCGTCGGACGCTTTTGTCGCGGCCTGGTTGCCGGGGTCGGAAGGCGGCGGCGTTGCTGATGTGGTGTTTGGAAAAAGTGACTTCAAAGGCACATTGCCGTTCAGCTGGCCGAAACTTGCAACGCAATATGTGCTGAATGTCGGCGACAAGGATTATGATCCGTTGTTCGCCTACGGCTATGGGTTGAGCTATGCTAAGCCCGGAAAAGTGGGGCAACTGAGCGAAGTCAGCGGTCTGGCCGCAGGTGCCGAATTGCCGGTGGGAACGTGGTTCGAACGTGGCAAGACGGCACTATCGCTCGACTTTTACCGCGCCGGCGCAAATGACCTGGAAAAACTGCACAACGGAATTGGCACTAATGGAGATTTTGTGCGCAGCTTCGCTGTGGATCGCAACCGCCAGGAGGATTCACGCCGGTTTTTATGGACCGGAACGGGCGAAGCAACGGTCGCGTTGGCAGCAACACAACCGCTCGATCTCAGCCGTGAAACCAATGGTGCGGTCGCAATCGAGATCGACTATCGCGTCGACGCAATTGGTGGCGGTCCTGTGAAAATTGCAGGCTATAATGCGGGTTTGAAACCGGCGGGTTCTGGACTGGATGTCACGTCCCGCCTGCAGTCGGAGCAGGGCAAAGGCTGGCAGACAATGTCCATCGCGCTAAGTTGTTTTGCCAAGGCGGGTCTGGATATGTCCAAGACGCAAATTCCGCTGAGCATTCAGACCTCTGCCAAACTCGACTTATCAATCTCGCGCATTGCGCTTGGAACATCCACAAACGGAACGGTACCCTGCCCATGAAATTTTTTGCCGACACAGCCGAAATTGTAGACATCAAGGAACTGGCGGCGACAGGTTTGCTGGATGGTGTAACGACCAATCCG
>OFDN01000200.1_pt1 | contig 57829 bp, 42 predicted proteins | sample 1520971 | NCBI WGS metagenome assembly OFDN01 (sample SAMEA94257418, study PRJEB24077) | hot springs metagenome | biome: Aquatic biome; feature: Geographical feature; material: Water | place: India | collected 2012-06-12 | depth 5 m | reverse complement strand
ACTCCGTTCGCCTCGCTGCGCTCGGAAGTGGGCTCGACGGAGTCTCGCCCCACCGGGAGTGCCGCTTGCCAAGGCGGCGGGCCACGCCAGCCTTGGCCGCAACGTGAAGGCTATTTCCCGCTTCCCCGTCCTCGCGCTGTTCACCGCAATTGCGGTGGCCGCCAGTTCGCTTCTGGCCGCCGAACCGGCCACGGACAAAGCCCCCAAGCTCATCGCGCCCGCCGTGTCCACCGGGACCGGGCTGCTGCTGGAGCCGGCGTTGACGCTGCCGGAGTTCACCCGGGAGAAGTTCGCCGCGGCGATGGCCACCGTCGGGCCGGAGAAGATCCAGCGGCCTTGGACCAATCCGGTCGTCACCCTGCCGCCGCATCCGCGCGCCGGTGTGAAGGGCCTGACCGAGGCCGAGGTGAAGGCTTACATGGTCGAGGCGAAGCGGCTCTTCAGCCGCGGTGAGGCCGTGCCGCTCTCGGACGTGGGCCTCATCAGCACGCAGGAAGACGTGATCCGCCAGCCCATGCTCAACCACATCGCGGCCTTCTCGAACGCCGTCGCGCGCGTTTACCTGCTCGTGCAGAAGACCGCCTCGGACCAGCACTGGTCCTACTTCTCCATCGTGCAGGACCTCACCGTGACGCCCGCGCTCGACTACTACGCCGAGCTGCGGAAGGAGGGGCCGAAGTTCGAGGGCACGAGCTGCTACAAATGCCATTCGTCGGGTCCGCTCGCCATCCATCCGGCGCGCGAAGACCTCGTGCTCGACGCGCCGCTCGCCGCCGCCATCGGCCGGCACATCGCCGAGCAGCCGCGCTCGCAGTTCGTCTTCCCCAAGGATTCGCCCCAGCCGCCCACCGGCGAGAAGCTGACGCTGAAGTATTGCACGAAGTGCCATGACGACGACGGCGACCGCGACGCGCTGTATCAGGTCCACTCGCATCCGATCCGCGTGCTGGTGGACTTCGGCTACATGCCACCAAACCGCCGCCTGAAGCCCGAGGAGATTGCCGAGCTCAAGGCGTGGCTGGAGAAGAAGCCCTGAGCGAAGGAGGCGATGTACCTGCCGGCGGTGATTGCGTGATTCTGCCTCACTGGCGCCAATCCGGCCGGTTCCGCGATGGAGCCGCGAGGTCCGTTCATTTGGGCAGCGCGTCCGCGAGCGGGCGTCCGGCCTTGGGCACAGCAGCCCCGTAGTCTTCGCCCAGCAGCGCGGCCAGGGTGGCGGCGATCTGGTTCTGGAAGACGGGCGCGATATTGGTCCGTTCGCCGAGGGGCGGCGTGTCCGGGCCGAGGATCGCGAGCCAGATGTTCTCGGCGCCGTCCACGGCTGCACCGTGGTTGCGCCATTCGGTCGGGCCACTGCCGCGTCCATGGTCGGGGGTTACGATGAGGGTGGTCTGATCGCGGTATTCGGGCAGCGACTGGAGCGCTTCCCAGAGGCGCCGGAGGTAGCTGTCCATCCGGTGGGCGGAAAAGAGGTAGTGGTCGTAGCGTCCCTCGTGCGCCCATTCATCGGGCTCGCTCAGGCCGAGCCAGACGAGTCGCGGTTTCTTCTCCGGGAGGTATTCGAGGAGGGCGTTCAGGAAAAAGGCGTCGAAGTCCATGTCGGGCCACAGCGGCGTGATGTCGCGGTGCAGTTGCTCGAGGAGCGCGAGCCGGGAGCCGGGGGCGAACTCGAGCGTGTTGGTGTAGCCGGTCCAGGTGGGGATACCGCTGCGGCGGGCGTTGAAGATGAAGAAGTGCGTGTCCCAGTTGGCAAAGGCCACGGCACGGCCGGCGAAGGCGGGTTTCCGGTGCAGCCACTCGAAGACGGTGACGTTCGGATTGTCGCGTTTGGCGTTGGAATTGATCCGGTCGTCGGCGAAGCCCGTGAAGATCTCGTTGAAGCCGGGATAGGTGAACTTGCGGCCGTTGGTCACCTGGGCCGAACTGCCGCGGTTGGTGTTGCCGTAGAGCTGGCCCTGGCGGGCGATGGTCCTCCAGAAGAAGGGCAGCAGCACCTCGCGTCGTTCCGCCTCCGTGTCGCGCCAGAACGCTGACCGAACTCGCGGAACATTGCCCACGCCGCCATTGGTGGAATTCAGCAACAACTCCTCCGCCCCGCGGAAGACCTCCTGCCAACGCAGGCCGTCCACGGTGATCAGGATGACATTCTTGGTCCGCAATTCCGCCGCCTGAACGAAGTCGGCGAGCAGGAGCGAAAGCAGGAGCAGGCAGGCGCGGAGCTTCATGGCGCGGTCAGTGCAGTGGCGATGCGTGTCGGGCGGACGGTAACGGGACCGGACGGCGGCTCAATGGCCGGTTTGGGTCAAATGCGACCGGGGCAGGGAAGAGGCTCGCCAGCGTTCGGCGAATTGTCGCATCGTCAGACCGTCACCATGAAAACGGTTCGAGTTGTCCTGCTCGCCTTGCTGCTGCCGTGGCTGGAACTCCGGTTGCGGGCGGCCGAAGCCGTCCTGCCGCTGCGCACCAACGACGTGATCGCCTTCATCGGCGGCGCAAACATGGTAGCCCTCGCGCAGAGCGGGCATCTGGAAACCCTGCTCACGCTCCGGCATCCACATCACAAACTCCGCTTCCGCAGCTTGGCGTGGGAAGGCGACACGGTCTTCGCCCAGCCACGCGACGTGAACTACCCGGACCTCGTCATCCAACTGAAGCAGGTCGGCGCCACGGTGGCCTTCGTTCAGTTCGGCCAGATGGAGTCGCTGGCGGGGGAGGCGGGGCTGACGAATTTTGTGACGGCCTACGAGGCGTTGCTCGTCCGCGTTCGCCAAGTGATTCCAAGGATTGTCCTCCTGACGCCACATCCCGCAGCGTCAATTATGGGGAATCAACCAGGGGATAGAAATGCTCGCCACCAGGACTTGATTCTCTACTCAGACGGAACTCACCGGCTAGCGAGGCGGATGAACCTGAAGTCAACCATGGGCTTTGAAATGATGACTGGCGTTTTGGCGCTTGGCGCCTCGGGTTATACATCTGATGGCAACCAGCTTGGTGATGAGGGACTCCAAACCTTTGCCGAGTTTTCCTTCGCCCACATTTTTGGAGACATGTCTGCAGCGGATACCGCCACCGTAACGATGAGACATGGTGCGAAGAGCGAACTAGTCTCTGCTATCGCCGAAAAGAACCGACTCTGGTTCGACTACGCGCGCCCGAGCAACTGGGCCTTCCTCGCCGGCGACCGCACTGAGCAGGCCTTCAGCCGCGACTACCGCGACCGCAACATCCGTGCCTTCGCCCAGGAAATGCAGCAGTTCCTCCCCCTCATCGCCGACGCCGAGAAACGCATTGATGAACTGGCCGCCAAGGCCGCCGCGGAGAAGGAGAGCACCCGATGATTTGGAGCAACACTTTTGGCAGTGAGTTTTGTGAAGAGCAGGCTTTCTCGGTCAGGTGTGAATCAAAGTCCAATGCTCGCCGGTAGTGTGTGATCTGGAATGTGGTTATGAAGGTAACAACCATGGACATGGATGAACTTCGCCGGCTGCACAGTTACGGCGAAATGCTGGTGGGGCGAGGGTCTGCGGAGTTTGGGCCCGTTCTCGGCGATGCGATTGAAACTTACGCTCAAGCCATTGCCGCGCTCGAAGCTCACGGCCTGACGGCGTTGGAAAATGGCGGGCTGGAAAGTGATTTTACCATTCCCGACGAGCCAAGGATGGGCTGTGACCATGTAAACACGCTGATCAACCTCGAGATGTTCTCCGGAAGGGTTCTTGACTCCGGGGCCGTGCGAGGGCTTGCAGCGTGCCTCCCCTCCAGTCGGGTCGGATTCTACATTACGATGCACCACAAGTTCGTTGAGGGTGGGATTGAAATCGTCTTGCTGAAGGATCAGTGCATCGTTGCCAGCCGCTCTGTGGAAACCCAGGAGTTCGTCTTCGAAATGATGACGGAGATGCTGGCTGACTCTTTAGGCCAATGAACAGGATACTCCAATCAATGCCTGACTCTCGAATCGGCCCGCTGGGCCGGCTTGGGCAACCAGAGATCGGGAGTGGGGTGGCTTGTCTTGCTGCCAAGCACTTGCACCGGATGTCTATGGATATGACTCCCGACCTTGTAGCGCAGACTGGCAGTCAGCCGTATTGCCGGCTGGCAGCCGGCAGCGCGTGGTTGCGAACCAGCAGCATGGAAGTTTCCAGCGCCCGCAGGTTGCCAACCTGTGACCCGGCAGACTGCCAGTCTGCGCTTCAACCGCTTCTCCTCCGCCCACTTTCTTACCTGCTCACCTGCCTCGTCGTCTTTGCGCTGATCCAATGTCCCGCCCGCGCCGCCGACAACTCCGCTGTCGCCGAACTTGCCTCCCTGCGCGTGCTCGACGGCTTCGAGGTCAGCCTGTTCGCTTCGGAGGCCGACGGCGTGCGCAAGCCCATCCAGCTCCGCTTTGATCCCGATGGCCGCATGTGGGTCTGCGGCAGCGTCGTCTATCCCCAGCTCAAGCCCGGCGAGAAACCCCACGACCAGGTCGTCGTGCTGGAAGACACCGACGGCGACGGTCGCGCCGACAAGACCACCGTCTTCGCCGATGACCTGCTCATGCCCACCGGCCTCGAACTCGGGGACGGCGGTCTCTACGTGAACAGCGGCACGGAACTGCTCCACCTCCGCGACACCGACGGCGACGGCAAGGCTGACCAACGCCGCGTCGTTTTCCGCGGCTTCGGCACCGGCGACACACACCAGACCATCAACTCATTTACTTGGGGACCGAGCGGCGAACTCCTCTTCTCGCAGGGGTTGCATGCGCGTTCCCGCATCGAAACCCCGTGGGGCATCGAGGAACTCCAGCAGGCCGGCGTCTGGCGTTACTGGCCGCGCCGCAGTCGGCTGGATCCCTTCTGGAGCGGCGCGATGGGCGCGCACAATCCCTTCGGCAACGTCTTCGACCGCTGGGGGCAACCCTTCGTGCTCGCGGGCAACGGCCACGGCATCTACCACCTCACGCCGGCGATGATCCGCACGGATCACTTCCTCGAACAGCGCTGGCTCTGGAACGAGGGCCGCAAGTTCGGCGGCGGCGACTTCGTGGAGAACTCGCGCTGGCCCGCCGCGAACCAGGGCGAACTCATTACCGGCGGCTACCTCCAGAACACGGTCGAGCGCTTTCGCATCACCGACGAAGGCGGCAGCAGCTACAAGGTCGCCCGCCTCGCGCCGCTCATTGAATCCACGAACATCGCCTTCCGCGTCGTGGACGCCCGCTTCGGCCCCGACGGCGCGCTCTATCTCGCCGACTGGTTCAACCCCGTCATCGGCCATTACCAGGCGAGCTTCCGCGACCCGAACCGCGACAAGGACCACGGCCGCATCTGGCGGGTGACGCCCAAGTCGCAGGTCGGCGATGGTAAATCGAAGCTCGGGAAGCCGAACTTCACAAAGCGTTCCACGGCTGAACTGCTCGACGAACTCAAGTCGCCCGAGCGCTGGAACCGGCAGATGGCCAAACGCGTTCTTGCTGACCGCCCGACTGCGGAAGTCACGAATGCGCTGCACCAATGGCTGACCAGCAACATTGCCGCTGACGGAGCTGCCACACCAGCCTCCGAACCAAACCGCGCGGTGACAGCCTCTCCCTCTCCGCCCGCCCAAGCGGGGGGAGAGGGCCGGGGTGAGGTGGGTGCTGAGAAGGCGTCGAAAGCATCTGGTTCCAGCAACGACCATCTCTTCTTCGAAGCCCTCGGTGTCTTCGCCAGCCACGACGTTTTTCCGACCAACCTCGTCGATAAACTTGCTCACTCGAAAGCCCCGGAGGCCCGCGCCTACGCTGCGCGATTAGTAGGGCAGGCTGCCAGCCTGCCCAGCGCGGCAAACCCGGCAACCAATCCGGGACAGGCTAGCAGCCTGTCCTACTTTGCTTCGCTGCTCGCCACGCTCGCCGCCGATCCACACCCGCGTGTCCGGCTCGAAGCCGTCGTCGCGTGCAGTTACCTGCCGATCGCCCGGGCAGTAGAGATCGCCGCCATCGCCACCGACTCGCCGATGGATGCCGGCTTGGAATACGCCTTCACCCAATGCGTCCACGCGCTCAAGCCGCACTGGCAGGACGCCCAGGCTCGCGGCGAACTCAAGTTCGATGGAAACGCCGGCCGTCAGACTGCGTTCGCCAAGGCTGTTGGCGGGGCCGGTTCTGCTCAGTTCGCTGCCAATCGCCTCCGCCGCATCGCCGAAGTCGCGCTCGACGAACCGACCATCGGACAGCTCGCCGAGGTCGTCGCCGAGAGCGGCGGACCGAACGAAATGGCGGCGCTGCTTACCCCGAAGAGCTTCACGCTCGGCACGAACTACCTCGCCACCCAGCACAGCCTGGCGCTGTTCCGTGCGGCGGAGTCCAGCCGCCGGCGCGGACTCAGGCTCGGTGAGTCGGCGGCGGGCGGGCTCAAACCTCTGCTGCAAAGTCCCGATGTTTCCCTGCAGGCGATGGCCGCGTGGCTCGCCGGTGTCTGGCAAGTGGGCTCGCTGCGGGGTGAGGTCGAGACCCTGGCCAAGACTGAGCCTCCATTGCCCAGCAATCGTGGCAACGCGGCCCGCGCTTACGCGCTCAGTGGCGTGGCCGCCTACGGCGATTCCCGGGCGGAAGAGTTGTTGGCTTCTCTCGCCGGCGCTTCACCGGACCGTTTCGCCCGCGCCGATGCCTTGGGTCGGCTAGCCCGTCTCAACTTGCGTCGTGCCGCTAGCCTTGCTGCCGAATTCCTGGCCACCGAGCAACCGACCGGGGCCGTGGACGACCTGGGCAATGCGTTCCTGCGGTTGCAGGGCGGTGCCGAAGCCTTGCGCGACGGTCTGAAAACCAAGGCGCCGTTCGCCGCCAACGCCGCCCGCCTGCTCGTAGTGCAGGGCAACAGCGGCCGGCGCGACGCGGAACTCGCGGCATTGCTGACCCAAGCCGCCGGCTCGGTTCCTTCCACCAAGCCGGTTTCCCTCGATGACATTCCGTCGCTGGCCGCCGCTGTTCGCCAGAGCGGCATCGTGGCCAAGGGCCGCGAGATCTTCGCCCGCACTGACCTCGCTTGCGCGAACTGCCACGCCGTGGACGGCGCGCCCGGGAAGATCGGTCCCAACCTCAGCGCGCTCGGCACGGCCCAGACGGTGGAGTTCATTCTCGGCGCGATCCTCGATCCGCAGAAGGAAGTGAAGGAAGGCTTCATGGCCCACGAACTCACCGCCAAGGACGGCGAGGTGTATCAGGGCTACCTCCGCGGCGAGACCGCCGACGAAGTGTCGCTCTTCAACCACCTGACTGGTGAGGTGGTGAAGCTGCGCCGCGACCAGATTGCCGAGCGTCGCCAACTGGGTTCGCTGATGCCCGCTGGCTTGGCTGACGGATTGTCGCGCGATGAACTGCGGGACTTGGTCGCGTTTCTGGCGGGGCTTGGGAAACAGTAAGGGTTTTGCGGGAATTGCGGCGGCGCTATCTTGGGCGCAGATGAACCGCCCGCTTGGCTGGCTCCTTTCGCTGGTTCTGGCCGGAACCATTTCCGCCCAAATGGTCCCTTTCATCCTGCCGTGGAACGACGCGGCGCCCGGCGTGACGGATCTTTCCGCCTGGAACCGGCCCATCGACTCGACGGCGAAGGTGGGCGTGGATGCCAATGGACACTTTGTCGCCCGTGGTGAACGGATCCGGTTTGTTGGCGTCAACTTCGTCGGCGATTCGCCCTTCATGCCCGCCCAAAGGGCCACCCATTCACGGTTCAAACGGGAAGCAACTCCGAAGGATACTGCCTTTCAGCTCTGGCGAGCGTTGCATTTCACGCCGGCGGAACTGGCCGAACCGTCGATCAGCGGCGAAGGGGCCGCGCCGGCGGGCGACGGGGTGGCGAATGTCCTGAAATACGCCTACGGCCTGGTGCCGAAATCCGCGGCCCGCCGCTTGGACCTACCGTTCGCCGAATTGCTCAACACCGACGGGCAGACGTTCCTGGCCGTGTCCTTCCTGCGCGCCAAAGCCGCAACCGAGGTTGCGTTGGTCCCTGAGGTTTCCCCGGACCTGACGGTCTGGACCGCAGGGGAGGTGACGACCGAAGTTCGGCGGGTGGATCTGGGCGTGCAGGAGCGCATCCTGCTGCGCGACCGCACGCCGATCAGCGCTGCCGCGAGCCGTTATTTGCGGCTGAGGCTCGAACCGGCGGCGAACTGACTGGTTGGGCCGCGGGCGGGTGTAGCCGCCAAGCCGCGACGGGCCACGTCACTGGCCTCGTTTGGGCTTTGCCAAGCCGCGCGCAGTCGGCGTTCTCCAGCCTGTGGTCAGCGTTGGACCGGGCGTGGGCAGCTTTTCCGGCGGGCGCGGGCGGCGAAGAGTCCCGCGCCGGGAGGTTTTAGCCGGGTGCGTTCGGCTGAAGGGCTGCGGGCGGGCTGCTGCCGAACGACCGCAGGCGCAAAATGGCTGAATTGAGGGACTTGGCTGGCACCCCACCCCACCCACCATGGTGGGGGGGAGCCACCGGCCTGGCGGGGTAGGGTGCCTCCGGGGTGGGGCGCGCCCCGGAGGCGGCGGACTCAGGCGCTGGGCGGAGTCGGCGGCGTGGCCGGGGTGCCGGCGGGGCCGTTGCTCTCAAAGCGGCCCTTCAGATCCTGATAGATGGCGTTGGCGCCGGGCGCTCCCATCTTCGCGGCCTGCTTCGTCGTCTGATAAAAGGTGAGGGCGGCGGCGTAGGCCTCGCTGCCCACGGCCGTCTGGGTGTCCTGCACGCTCTGGGTGAGCTGCCCAAGGGTGCGCAGCACATCGCCCAAGGCCTGGGCCAGGGCGAAATCCTGCTTGAGCTCGACCACATCGAGGTAGGGCGGCACGAGGGCGGGGGTGGATTCGGCGTAGCTGAGCGCCTTGCCGACAAAGGGGGTGGTGCCGTCGGCCATCTTGGGCAGGCGGATGCGTTCGGCGTTGGTCAGGCTGACCAGAAATGGCAGCAGCGCCCGGATTTCAGTGATCTTGGTCTGGATGCTGGCGAGGGTCGGGGCCTCCAGCGACGCGGAGATGTTGGAATAGGGCATGATATTGTTTGGTTAACTGATTTGCCGGGGACGGGATTTTCTTATGGGGCGAATTCCCCGTTGGCAAGCTCGACTTTGCTGGGCCCGCCACCGCGGCGCGTGGGTGGCCGCGCGGCGGCCAAACCGGCGGCGCCCGAGCCTGACCAACCGGTGGATCTCCGGCGGTTGGCCGGGTGGGATGTCACGGGCTTCCGGCACGAGGCCGACAGCTCGTTTTGGCCCCGGCGCTGACACAGTGTGCGCGGGGGTGCAAAAAACAGAAATCGCTGCTTGACAGATAAGAAAAAAAAATGTCTCTGCCATCGTTCCCGCAAATGTCCCGCCCAACGCCAGCGTTCCCTGCCTGCGTTATTCCCTTTGGGATGAATCGGACCGTGCCGGCATCCCACGGCACGCGCGGTTGGCGGGGCAGTGCCGCTACGCCGGGACACTCCCCCCAGCACGCCTTTACCCTGATCGAGCTTTTGGTGGTCATCGCCATCATCGCGGTCTTGGCAGGGCTGCTTCTGCCGGCGCTATCCAAAGCCAAGCAGAAAGCCAGCGAGGTGGTTTGTATCGGCAACCAGCGTCAGATGGGGCTTGAGATCAAGATGGCACTAACAGACGAGCCGCAATTTGCCAATACTGCGGTCGCAGAGTGGATGGTCCGTCGTGTCGGTGTGCCTTCAGCTGGTTGGATTTGCCCGGCTACAAGAACCAACAGGCAGGGAGTCCTAATTGGCGACACGGCCTACGGTCGCACAGAACTGGCATGGCAGATCAACAATACTGCACTTTTTGCCTTGGTTCCGTCAAGTAGCTCCGAAGCCAAGGCAAACTCTCCAAAGCGCCGAATTGGAAGTTATGCTGTAAACACTACTCTGCTAGATCGCAACGATGATCCCAACACAACAAAGATTGTTCTTGGGTATAATGGGGAAGACAAAATGTTCTTCAAAAGCGAGAACGATATACCTTACCCAAGTCTCACTCCCATTACATTTGATTCAGCGGAGTGGCTGGGATTCGGTCTCAGCAATTCCCCCCCTGCTTTTAATTTGGTTTCGCCATATCCCACAACGGCAACCTGGGTTCATCCCGCATGTGTCCCAAGGCATGGCAATCGGCCTAGTCGGTTACCCAGCAGCCACAAAGCAAGTGAGCGGCTTCCGGGAGCAAACAACATTTCATTTTATGACGGCCACATTGAAACGGTGCCGTTGGAGCGAATCTGGCAGTTGTATTGGCACAAGGATTATGCGCCGCCATTAAAACGCCCAGGCCTTAAATGATAGCACTTTCTCAACACAAATGATCAACAACCTATCTTCGAGTGGAGATAGGGTCTGCGTCTGATCGTGTGATGAGATGTAAAACAACAACAAAATCAAGCTAAGGAAACTAATAAGTCCACGCGCGCTTGCCGCGACAATAGCCACGGGTATGCTGCTGCATACTGCGGTGACAGCATTGGCATCTGGGTATTATCAGGTTAGCGGAGTGTTTCAGCAAGACCCGCCAAACTGCAATTATCTTTGCCCAAGAGTGAATGGTGTGTGGTTCTGTTGTCAGTCTGCGAGCCATTGCACTACTCTGGCTCCATTCTGGAATGGGACGACATGGATCGCATACTGTTATGCGCCATAGTTGGCGATTGTTAAACTTAGTAACTACAAAGCGGCGGCGGGCGCAGACGCGCTCGCTGCTGTTTTGATCAGATGTAAGAAGAGTATGCGGAAGTCACGCAATATCTGGCTTCATATTGTGCTTCTTTTAGCCGTCGTGACATTGACTGTGTCGGTTCAAGCTGCATTGGAATACAGGCACATCGAAGAACACAAGGCGCTTAGTAAGAAAGCGGCCCAGACCCGGACACAGGAATTATCTGCATCTTGGAATGCGCTGACGTATGTAGAAGCTGGGGACCAGTCGGTGAGTCGATTGTTGGCACGTATAGACTGGCCAACAAACGGACTTACCACCATGCAGCTTGCCAAGCTAAAACCACGCCTCGCTAAAACGCTGGCCTACCTCCAGAGCCCCGAACTAATCACCTACGGATGGCTGAAGACGAATGGCCTGCACTGGAAGTTTTCGCTCAGCTCCCGGGTGACCAATGATTATGGCGCTGCCATCGGGGAAGCCCGGCAAGCGGACGAAGTAGTAGAGAGACTTTGGCAAGCAATGACTCCTCCTACGACAGCTCAACGGCGCCCTTACCTGGCTGCTGTTTGCCTCGACATGCTCATTCTCGCCACAAGTAAGACCAACTCTGGAAGCGCTTTGGTCAACGGGCCAGCTCGCAAAGGGCTCACCGCGCTAAGGATGGCGCCTGAGCCTGGTTTTAGCTACGCTCCAAAACACACCGTAAGTGAGGGTGGCGGGCCAGATGAGCTTTACGCCCATTTTAGTTTCTATGCGCGGTCCAACACTTCCACAAATGCCGGGCCCGTCTATTTGAGTCTCGCTTGGTCGGAGCCGGATCAGGAATGGGTCTTGGGTCGCCTGATGTCCGACGTGCTGCTAAAGTTCGAGGTGCTGTTTTAGTGCGGGCGGACGAGTGAGAGAGTGAAAACGTGCGGAGGTAAAATTGAGTGCGACACATATGTCTACCATGAAGGATTGGTCTCTCAAACATTTCCCCACGCTGATCGGCCTGCTGTTCCTGTGGGCGGGCAGCTACAAACTGCTGTATCCGGGGCAGGCTACCCTGTCGTTGGAAACCGTGGGCGTGTCCTATCTGGTGGCCAAGGGCGTGGTTGTCGGAACGATAATCGCTGAACTGTATTTGGGCATTATCTTGGTATGGCGCTTGAATTTGAAGTTTGGCTTGGGGGTGGCGATGGCGCTGATGCTCGGGTTCACCGCCTACCTCTGGTATCTGTCCACGCTGGCCGATCCGCCCAAATGCGGCTGTCTGGGTCTGACCGGCATGTTCAATTCCAGCAAGCACGAGGCGCTGTTCGGGGTGTTCCGCAACTGCGTGATCCTGTGGGCGCTCAAGCTGACGATGGACTATCATTTCAAGCCAGCAGAGCCGGCCCGAACGGGTGCCGTTGCGGCATGATGGCCACCGAATCCACGAAGTTACCGCTCTACCTCTTCGGCGTGCCCGGCAAGGTGGGTGGGGCCGCGACCAAGATCGCCCACCTGCTGCGGCTGCTGCGCCGGGATTTCGCCATCACGGTGGTGCCGCCCACACCGAACTACCTGAAGGACCGGGAGGTGCGGTCATTTTTGGAGCCGCTGCAAATCCGGGCCGCCCTGCTCAAGGACTTGCCCCGCCCCCTGGAGGGCGTGGGCCTGGTCATCTGCGAACGGGAGTTCTTCACCACGGGCAAGGCGCGTGAGGTCAAGGAGCGTGGCCTCAAGCTGGTGTGGTCGAACGAGATGATGTTTGCTTTCAAGGGCGAGCAGGAGGCGGCGCGGCAGGGAGTCATTGACCGGGTGCTGTTCGTCTCGGAGTTCCAGGCCCAAGCCTTCGCGGAGGTGCATCGCGGCGTGCCCGCGTTCCTCACCGGGAACTACATTGATCCCGATGACTTCCCGTGGGTCGGGCGGCGCAACCCGGTGTTCACCCTTGGCCGCCTGTCGCGGGCGGACCCCGAGAAGTATCCGCTGAACTTCCCGGTGTTTTACGAGGAACTGGGGCTCGCGGAGGCACGCTACCGGGTGATGGCGTGGAACCCCGAGGTGGCGCGGCAGTATCGCTGGCATCGGTTTGGTCCCGAATGGGAGTTGCTGCCGGAAAACCGGGAGTCGGCGCGGGGGTTTCTGAACAGCCTGGACCTGTTCGTGTATCCGCTGGGGCACCGGGTGCAGGAATCGTGGGGCCGTGCGGCGGTGGAGGCGATGCTGACGGGGTGCGTGCCGGTGGTGCCGGCCGGACATCAGTTTCACCAGCTCATGGTGTCCGGGGAGAGCGGGTTCATCTGCCACGAATTCGCCATGTGGCGGGACTGCGTGCAGGAACTTTACCGGAATCATCCATTACGGCTGAAGCTGAGCCGGCAGGCGGCGGCTCACGCCCGGGAACACCTGTGCAACCCGGAGCATCACCGGCAACGCTGGGTGGAAGCGCTGAGTTTCTGAGCCTGTGAACCGATGAAAGGTCGCTACTGCTATTGGTCCGTGGCCACCGGCCCGGAGGCCGACCGGGTGGAACGCTGTGTGCGCACGGCGCGGGCGGCCGGGGTGTTCAAGGAATTCCATGTGCTGACGGACCGTCCCATCCCGGAATGCGAATGTTACGACGCCTACGAATGCGACCGGGCGCACGGCCTGTTCAAGCTGCATTACCTCAAGGCGGGCATGAGCCGCCTGAACTTCGACCATTTCGTGTGGGTGGAGCCCGACACGGTGTTCCTCCGCAACCCGGACGACGTGCTGGGCGCCTTGGGCCGGGCACCGGTGCATGTGCCGCTGGAAGTCCGGCTCACGGAGCTGCCCGCCGGCACGGAATGGCAGGGCATGCCGCTCGACCGGGTGCGCGAGCTTATGACGAAGCTGGGCGTGACCGGGGCGCCGTGGCTGGGCGGCAGCGGCTTCTGGATCGTTCACCGCGAGGTCATCGAAACGGTGTATGAGCTGGCCGTCGGGTTCTGGCACAAGGCCAAGGAAGCGGGCTTTGTCGCGGACGTGTCGGCCGGTCTGGCCTTCGCCCTGCAAATGCTCGCCGCGGACCCGGACCGGCATCGGCTCCTGAACCAACCCCGGCTGTGGGCGGCGGATGTCACCGGGCAGTTTCGGGACACTCTGCCCGACGGGAGGCCGTGGCGGTGGCGGCACCCATTGGGCGGTGAGGGCGAGGTGTGTCCGGCACTGGTGCAAGTGGCGGAGCCCGGACTCACGGGCTGAGCGTCACTGGCCCGGCCTTGGCCCACCGGCACTCGGAGGCGGCCCGCCGGGTCCACCCGGTCCGCCGAATCCGGGCGGCATGGGGAATGCCTTCACGAGCCCGTCACCAAGTTGTTCCTCGGTGAGCTTACCGGTCTTGGCGGTGTCCCATTCGGTCCACCACTTCTCGGCGAGCGCGGCCAATTCCTTGGCGGTTACTTGGTCGTTCTTGTCCGTGTCGGCGAGCGTCTTGACCGGCTCGGCGAGGAACATGCCCGGGCCGAAGCCGCCGCGGCGCCCGCCGGGACCACCGGGTCCGCCGCGTTCACCGATCGGCAGGCCTTCTGACGTGCCGGCGAGTTGGGCGGCCACGGAGGCGTGCCGCGCCGGGACGAAGCCCTTGATCGGCTTGGGCGGTTGACCGAAGCCGAAGCCGCCGGGACCACCCGGTCCACGTCCGCCACCCGGACCACCGGGGCCGGGGCCGGGACCACGATCGCCGCCGCGCGGGCCGCCGCCGAACATCATCATTTCCACGGACTCGCCCGCGATCACCTTGTCGAAGCGCTCCAGCTTCTCGGGCGACTCCTCCTTCACGGCGTCGCGGATGACCTTGGCCACTTCGTCCACTTGCTTGGCGAGGCGTTCGGGTTGGAAGATCGTGCCTTGGAATTCCTTCAGGCGGGCCAGGTAGGCGTCCTTCACCACCGGCACGCCCATGACGCGTTCGAAGAACCGGTTTTCCCCGGACCAAGGCTTGCGGATGCTCAATTGCTCGCGTTCGTCCTGGGAGCCCTGCATGCCGAAGTTGCCGAAGGAATGGTCGAGATCCCACGGCACGAACTGGAACTTGTCGGTCTTGGGGTGCAGGTAAACGACGTAGTTCTGGCCGAGCGTCAGGATGGAATCGAGCGTGCTCAGCCAGACCGTGACGGCCATGAAACGGCTGAACTCATCCACGTCGATGAACTCGGACACCCGGCGGGCAAAGTCGGCGTCATTGGCGTCGGTGAGCAGCTTGGCGAAGTCGAACACGCGTCGCTTCTGCTTTTCGGTCAGTTCCGTCTTCGGGTCGTAGATCTGGTTGTAGGCCTTCCAGTCGTCGCCGAGATACCGGAACAGGGTGGGCGTGACCGGCTTGAAGATGGCGCCCTTCTTGGTGCCGAAGTTGGCCTCGGCCCAGTTGTTGTCGGGGTTCTCGACGATGGAATAGAGGCCCAGATAGGAGTTGTCGTGCGAGCCGGGGGCGTTGACGCGGACGCGGGCATAACTGGTCCTGGGCGCAGGCACACCGGCGGCGCGGTAGAGCGCGTAGGACAGCGGCTCGTTCATCCATGAGGCGTCGGTCGTGTTGTTGTGGAGGTTGAGCTTGCCCAAGCCGGCGAGCTTCTGGCCCTTCACGAACTCGTTGAGGTCCACCTTGAGCGACTTTTTGTCCGACATCCGGGCGCCCATGAAGGTGCCGTTGCCCTTGAAGCGGACGGCGACGTTGGTCAGGCGTGCGCCGGCAAACTCCAGGTCGGCATGAACGTATTCGAAGGTCATGCCCGCGGCGCCGCTCAGGCCGTTGCGCTGGCCTTCCGCGGCGAGCAATCGGGGGCCAAACCCGCCGCCGGGGCCGCCCATCGTGAAGGACTTGTTCATGCCTTCGCGGATGCTGTCGGTGGTGAGGTGGCCTTCCTTCTTGAAGTCCCATTCGGTGCCCCAGCGGTTGAAGGCGCCGAGGAATTCGTCCTTCGCGACGGCGCCGTCCTTGTTCTGGTCCAGCGTGCTGAACCACATCGGCGCCATGAAGCGGGTGGGATTGAAGCCACCGGGTCCGCCGGGTCCGCGCCCGCCACCAGGAGGTCCGCCGAACATGCCGCCGCCACCGCCCTTGGGTTCGAGGGCCTCCCATTGGCCGGCCGGGAAGTCGAGTTTCACGTCCCAGACGCGGTTCAGGGAGAACAGGTCGGTCGCGCTCTTGGGCGGTTCGCCCCACGCGGAGAGGCCGAGCAGCGTCAACCCGGCAGCAGATAGAACTTGGCGGATCATTCGGGGGCAAAGACCGGCCGGGAAGGGGACGGTTACAGTCCGGTTACGGGCTGGTGACAGGGCTGGTCGCGAACCGATTTCGGGCCCAGGCTGACGCCACACCATGAGCACAGCATCCACGCCACGGGCACGGGAACTGGTCGCCGACTACCAAACTTGGCGGGGCCTGCCGCCCTTGGCCGGGTTGGGAACCTTGGCCGAAGCGGTTGAGCCCGGACTGTCGGTCGAGGAATCCGTCCGCCGGCTGAAACGTCATCACTACGCCTTTCGCCGCCTGCACCAGGTTTTCATTGGACGGCTCACCGCCGAACCGGTTTACGAGCTGAAGATGGCCTTCAGCCATCAGGCTTGGCTGTGTGCGGAACACGTCGCCGCCCTCCGTGCCCGGGTGGGCGAAATGCGCGAACCGCCGCTGGGGCTGGAAGCGGTGCCGCATCCGGGGCTGGAACTGGCGTTCGACGAGCTGCTGGCGGCGCCGGCGACGGAGGAACTGCTGCTGGGCCTTTACGAGGTGATCCTGCCGGCACTGGATGTGGCCTTGGAACGGCACAGCCGGGAAACGCACCTCCTGGCCGACCAACCGACCCGGCGCTGGCTGAAGTTCGCCCGGATCGAGGTGTCCGAAATGCTCGATTACGGCCGGAAGGCCATCAGCGCGCTCGTGTCAGTCGAACAGCGGCTAGCGGCCGCCGTTGGACTGGAGGCCATGCGGTCCGCCTTGGCGGCGGCCGGTGGGCTGGATGGCGTCGGTCCGGAAGGTCCGTTGCCCCCGCGCGTCCGTTCGGCGACGCCGTGGACGTTTGACGGCCGGCCGCAGCGGGACGCGCGGTTTCCCGATCCCTACAACATGGGCGTGAACGCCGAGGTGTTCCTCTATGACGAGAACCTGCCGGCGGCGGGCAAGGTGCTGATGATGTTCTACAAGCGGCTGCGCGAAATTGATGTGCCCGAAATGATGGCGAGCATCATCGCCGAGACGCCGGACCGGCCGTGGGGCTATTACCGCGACCTCACCCGGCAGCTTTGGGACGAGGCCCGTCATGCGATGATGGGCGAGGTCGGCTTCGCCAGTGTGGGCGTGGACTGGCCCCGGAACGTGCGGGTGAACTTCACCTGGTCGCTCGGCCTCAACACGCAGCTCAACGCGAAGGAGCGGCACGCGGTGCTCTACTTCATCGAGCAGGGGCTGATGCCGAAAACCGGCAAGCGCCACGAATGGGAGGTCGGCCTGCGTTCGGGGAATCCGCTCGCGGCGACCTTCCAGGACTTCGATTGGGCGGATGAGGTGCTGCATGCCCGCGTGGGGCGCGACTGGTATGTCAGCGACATGCCGAGCGCGCACGCGGCGGTGGACTACGGGGACCGGTGCTGGAGCAAGGTGCTGTCAAACTGGTCCGGCTGGCGGGAAGCCGGCCTCACTCAGCACGCCAACTGGTGGCCGGCAGCCTACGGGCAGTTCTGTGAGCGCAACGGTGTCATCCCGGTCCCGTCCGCCCTGAACTACGCAGTCAGCTACGAGAGCGTGCGGGCCGATCTCAAGGACCTGTCGGCGTCGGGATAGGGAAAGGCCAAGGTTCAATGACCAATCTCCAGTTTACCAAGGCTGGCCTCGCACATTGGTCATTGGTCATTGGTCATTTCCCCCCGTCCGCTCAGGTCCAGTCGTAGTTCTCGGCGGTCTTGCGGGCGAGGCGTTCCAACCACATGGCGGCGTCCTTTTTCGCCTCGGCTGGACTCGTGACGTCGGGTGAAAGCGCGTGAACCGAATGGAAGAGCCGGTCGGCAGTCTGGGCCTTGGCCGCGCCCTCGACCATGCCCGCGAAGCCCACGCAGCGTTTGCCGAACGCCTTGCAGACCTGCGCCAGTCGGCCGGTGCCTTTGCCCATCAGGCTTTGGCGGTCAATCATGCCCTCTCCCGTGAGCACGAGGTCGGCTTTGGCGATTCGCTCCTCGAGCTTGGCGTGGCGCGCGAACAGGTCGAAGCCGTATTCCATGCGCGCGCCGAGGAACACCCGCAGTCCGAAGCCCAGACCGCCGGCCGCCCCGCTGCCGGGATCGTCGGCGATCTCGTAGCCGACCTGCTCCTTGGCGCGCGCGGCGAGCTTTTCCAAGGCCGCTTCGGCCATCGGCGCCTGCTGCATCGCGAGACCTTTTTGGGGTCCATACACCCGGGTGCAGCCGTTGAGCCCGAGCAGGGGGTTGTCCACATCCACCGCCACGATGAACTCCACGCCGAGGATCGGGTCCAACGGCGGCAGCCAGCGCACCAGCTTGTTGCACTTCACCCACTTTTCGATGGGCAGGTCGCGTTCGTCGAAAAACCGCCAGCCGAGCGACGTGGCGAGGCCGAAGCCGGCGTCGTTGGTCGCGCTGCCGCCGATGCCGCCGTAGATCTGCTGGGCACCGGCGCTGACCGCGGCGCGGATCACCGCCCCCAGTCCGCGGGTATCGAGCTCAAACGGGTGAAAGCGATTGGGCGGCAGCATCGCGAGGCCGATGACCTGCGCCGACTCGATGATCGCGGTCCGGTTCGCGGCCTGCCACCACCACTTGGCGCCGACGGGACGGCCCGCGGCGTCCACGGTTGCGCAGACGTGTTCGGTGGCGCCACAGAGGTTGGCGATGATCTCCCCGAAGCCATCGCCGCCGTCGCTCATCGGCAGCATCTCCATTTCGTCCTGCGGGCGGGCGCCCCACCAGCCGTTGACGATGGCGCCGGCGGCCTGCCCGGCGGTCAGGGTGCCTTTGAATTTGTCCGGGACGACGAGAACCTTGAGTGACACGGCCGAGAGGTTGCCAATTTCGCCTCCTGCCGGGCCATGCCGAAATTCCACCGCGGGCCACCGTTCCGAATGGATCAGCTCGGAAGGCGGCGGGGACTTGACGCCCGCAACGGTGACGCCGTTTCCGAAACGTTGCTCGACACACCGGCGGCGGCCGGGAGGAATTGGTGATCATGTCCAAGTATGCCGCATCGCTTTTCGCCGTTGGAAATTTGGTGTTGGCTGGCTGGTCGGCCTCAGGTGCCGCACAGACCCCGGTGCTGGATGCCCGCTACGAACCGGCTGGAAGCGGGGGACTGGTGGTGGCGCAATCTCAGTGGCTCGCGCAGACGGTGAAGTTCAATACCGCCGGCACCCTGTCGGCAGTCGAACTGTCCCTGATCCGCGGAGGCAGTTTGCCGTTGAGTGATTTGCTGCTGGAGGTGCGGCCGCTCAATCCCGACGGGTCACCCGCGATCTTTACTCGAACCGCCAAGGCGATTCCGGCGTTTCAGGTAGGCGGTTTTGGAGGCTTTCTGCGGGTAGACTTGGGGGAGGCCAATGTCGCGGTGCAGGCGGGGAGCCAGTTGGCGATAACGCTACGCACCGAGGCGGCGACGACCGGATCGGGAAGCAACCCGTTTGCGTGGGTTGGGCTGGCGCCGGGCACCTACAACGACGGCGTGGGCTTCATCCAGCAGGGATTCGGCTGGACCGAAATCGGTTACGACTTCGGCTTCCGGACCTACGTGACACCGGCCGTCCCGGAGCCGGGGCCAGTCGCGCTGAGTGTGATCGCCTTGGCAGTGCTCCTTGCCACGCGCCGGCGCGGTCAGCGGCCGTGACAAAAAACACCGGACGATTCGCCGATCCGGCTCGGCCAGCGGATTTCCCGCGCGCCGGTCGGCCTGGTTTCCCTGTTCCAGGGCTTTTCCCGGGGCGGACTTTTCCGCAGCCTTCCGGCATGCCTGCACTTGATCTGTCGCGCCTTCGCGTCCGGCCATTGGCCGAGCGCCGGAGCCTGACCCGGGCGGAGGAAATCCTCGTGCCGCCGGATGCGCCGCTGAAACCGGTTTCGCCCGAGTCATCGCAACTGGTTCGCCAGGCGGCGGACCGCATCCGCGCCGCCCGCGAGCGCGGCGCCCAGGTCATCCTGATGTATGGGGCGCACCTGCTGCGCAACGGCGCCGCGCTGATCCTCACCGAACTGATGGAGCGGGGATTTATCACCCACCTCGCGACGAACGGCGCCGGCACCATCCACGACTGGGAATACGCCTGGCTCGGCCGCTCCACCGAAGGCGTGGAGGAAAACGTCGCGCAGGGCACCTTCGGCACGTGGGACGAAACCGGGCGGAACATCCACCTCGCCCTGCTGTCCGGGGCGTTGTCTGGACTGGGCTACGGCGGCTCGCTCGGGCGTTACATCATGGAAGACGGCTGCACCCTGCCGGCGCCCGACCAGTTGGCGCAGATGATCGCCCAGTTCCCGGCTGACCCGATGGTTCCGGCCGCGGCGGAATTGCTGGTCGCGATGAGCCGGTTCGGTCTCGCCGAGGGACGCCACGAAATCGTCCATCCTTGGAAGCAGGCGAGCATCATTGGCCAGGCTTGGCGGCTGGGCGTGCCGGTCACGGTGCATCCGGGCATCGGCTACGACATCATCTCCTGCCACCCGATGTTCAATGGCGCGGTGATCGGCCGCGGCGCAGCGGAGGACTTCCGGCGCTTCGCCGGCGCGGTGGAAGGCCTGGATGGCGGCGTGGTGCTGTCGGTCGGCTCGGCGATCATGGCCCCCCAGGTCTTCGAAAAGAGCCTGAGCTGCGTCCACAACCTGCGCTTCCAGGCCGGGCGTGCGGCGGTCACGGGCCACAGCATCTACGTGGTGGACCTGCAGGACGGCGGCGGCTGGGATTGGTCGCAGGGCGAGCCGCCGAAGACGAACGCGGCCTACTACCTGCGCTTCTGCAAGAGCTTTTCCCGGATGGGCGGCGACATGCGCTATCTGCAGTGCGACAACCTCACCTTTGTGCAGCATCTCCACCGCGAACTTACCCGCCCATGACCGCCGAACGATTCCGCGAAATCACGTCCCGCTATCCCGCGCTCAAGCTGGCGATCGTCGGTGACTTCTGCCTCGACCGTTACTTCGACATCGATCCGGCGCGGCAGGAAATTTCGATCGAGACCAATCTGCCGGTCCACAACGTCGTGGGCACGCGGTGCCAGCCGGGCGCGGCCGGAACGATTCTCAACAACCTCGTGGCGCTGGGGGCCGGCACAATCTGGCCGGTCGGGTTTGCCGGCGACGACGCGGAAGGATGGGAGCTCGGACGGGCACTCCGGTCCAAAGTGGGCGTGAATCTCGACCGGTTCGTCACTACGCCGGACCGCAAGACGTTCACCTACACCAAGCCGTTGCTGCATCGTGCCGGTCAGCCGCCGGAAGAACTCAGCCGGCTGGATCAGAAGAATTGGACCGCAACACCGGCCGAAGTGAGCGCGGCGATCAGCAGGTCGCTGAAGGCCGTCGCCGCGCAGGCCGACGCGCTGATCGTCATGGACCAGGTGGACCTGGCTGGCACCGGTGTCGTCACCGAGGTGGTTCTTCAGGCCCTGAGTGAAGTCACTCACGGCCGCCCCAGTTTGCCGATCATCGCTGACAGCCGGCGTGGATTGGGTGGGTTCCCGCCGGTCATCTTCAAGATGAACGCCGCCGAGTTGGCGACGTTGGCGGGAGCGTCGCCCACGGCTTCGCTGGAGGAGATCCAGCAGCGGGCGGCGGCGCTGGCCCGAAAGAACGGACAGCCCGTGTTCATCACGCTTTCGGAACGCGGCATCGTGGGTGCGGCCCAAAATGGCGAAGCCTGGCACCGGCCGTGCCTGCCGATCCGCGGGCCGATTGACATCGTCGGGGCAGGCGATTCCGTGACGGCCAACCTCACCGCTGCGCTCGCCGCGGGGGCGACGATTCCTGAGGCGATGGACCTGGCGATGGCCGGGGCGAACCTCGTGATCCACCAATTGGGCACGACCGGGACGGCGAGTGTGGCGGAGATTCGGGAGCTCCTGTTTTGAACCGCGAAGCCGCAAAGACACGACGTTGGGCACGGAAGCTTTCAGTGCTTTTGGCACTCGGGTGTGCCTGGCTGGCCGGCTGTGTCCACCGGCAGCCGCTCGCCCGCTACGAATTCCAGCGTCCACAGATGGGCTTGCCCTTCCGGATCGTGCTCTACGCCCGCGACGGCGAGAGGGCGACGAACGCCGCGGAGATGGCCTGGAGCCGGATTGCCGAACTGAACTCAATCCTCAGCGACTACGACGAGAACTCCGAGTTGAGCCGCCTGTCCCGGACCAGCGGGCGCGAAGAGAAAGTCCTGCTCAGTTGGGATTTGGGGAATGTGCTCGCCGAGGCGGAACGGATTTCGCGGATCAGCGACGGGGCGTTCGATGTGACGGTCGGTCCCTACGTGCAGCTCTGGAAGCGGGCCCGTCGCCAGCGGGAATTGCCGCCGGCCGACCGGTTGCAAGCGGCCCGGGCCGCCGTGGGCTGGCAGTTCGTGAAACTGGAATCGACCGGCCTTTCGGTGCATCCGCTGGCGGCCACTTTGCTGCGCCCTAACATGCGTCTCGACCTCGGTGGCATCGCCAAGGGCTACGCCTTGGAACAGGCGGCTGCCGTTCTACGCGATCAAGGGGTGGTCAGTTTTCTCGTCAGCGGTGGGGGCGACATGGTTGTCGGCGAGCCGCCACCAGGGGAGGCGGGCTGGCGGGTCGAGGTCGGGGCCCTGGATGTGACGAATGCCCCGCCCTCGCGAAAGCTGTCGCTGAAGCACACGGCCCTGGTCACGTCGGGTGACCGGTTCCAGCGGGTGGAAATCGGCGGGGTTCGTTATTCCCACATCGTCGATCCGCGGACCGGGCTCGGGCTGACCGATCACAGTCTGGTCACCCTCATTGGTCCGCGCGGCATGACGGTGGATGCCCTGTCCAAACTCGTCAGTGTGCTGGGACCGGACCGGGGTCTCGCCTTGCTCCGCGAGCACTTTCCCGACGTGGAAGCCCTGTGTGTCCGGCAGCCGGCCGACCGCCTGGAGGTCAGTGAGACGCCTGGTTTTCGCCGCTGGGAAATTCATCCCTGACTCGGCTGGGAGATTGCTCCGCCGGCGGCTTCTCGCAAAAATGACCGCCATGTTTCGCCGCCTGTTGGTTCTGCTGGGTTGCACGCTCGGAGCGTGGGCCGCGGCCTTGGAACCGGCGCTGATCGGCATCGGTGAGCCGTGGTCGTTCCTTCCGGCCACCAACGAGCCGCCGGCAGGTTGGGCTGAGCCCGGGTTTTCCGACCAAGGCTGGCGGCGGGGCGATTCCGGATTCGGCTCCAGCAACCGGGGGGAGAACACCGTCCTGTTCGGCTTCGCGCGAGGCAGCGGCACGCTTTATTTCCGGAAGGAATTTGCGGTGGCAGACCCCGCCGATGTCGGGGCGCTGATGCTGCGGGCCGACTGGCAGGGCGGCTTTGTGGCCTACCTCAACGGCACGGAAATGGTTCGGCGGAATCTGGGGCCGCCGGGGGCTCCGTTGACCTACACGAACCTCGCCGAATGGCGGCCGGCCGGCTGGGCGGAAGACATCGTGCTGACCAACTTCGCCGCGGTGCTGCGTCCCGGCACCAACGTGCTGGCGATCCGGTCGCATGTGCCGAACCGCGTGGGTTACGACGTGGTGCTCGTGCCGGAGTTGCTGGCCAACTTCCAGCGCGGTCCCTACGTGCAATGCCCCGCGCCCGAGACGCTCAACGTGCTGTGGCGGACGCCGGTTCGCGGACCGGCGGTGGTGGAATTCGGGCCGACGCCCGAACTCGGTTCAGTGGCCCCGGCGCAGAACACCACCAACTACGCGTTTGCGAGCCTGACCGGTGTGGCCCCGGGAAGCCGCGTGTTCTATCGGGTGAAGGTAAACGGGGAAGGCGGCGCGGTGATGTCACCGACCTACGATTTCCGCACGGCGCCCCGCGACGGCCCGGTAAGCGTCCTGATGTTCGGCGATTCCGGAACCGGGTCACGGGCGCAGTTCGAGGTGGCCCGCCAACTGAACCGGCTTGCGGGCGGGGCGGACGCCTTTCTGCATCTCGGCGACATCATCTATCCGTGGTTTCATGGACCGCAGACCGACACCCGCTGCCTGAGCGTTTACCGGCCGGTGTTGCGGTCGATGCCGAACTTCTTCACGTGGGGCAACCACGACCTGATCTTTGGCCCGTCGCATTTCCTGGCCGCCTTCCGGTTGCCGACGAACAACATTCCGGCACTGGAGCATCTGGAGGACGGCACGACGCCGGAGTTCTACTACTCCTTCGATGTCGGTGACGCGCACTTCGCGGTCGTTTATTGGCCGTGGAACTACCTTTACGCCATGCAGCCGGACAGTCCCCAAGCCCGTTGGCTGGACGCCGACCTCGCCGGTTCAGAGAAGCGCTGGAAGTTCATGTGCCTGCACCATCCCCTCAACACGTCGAGTGCCCATCGGTTCGACGACTACGACCTCGACGGCGTCGCGGACCGGCTGCAGGTGGAGGCGGCGCTGATGCCGCTGGCCGCGAAACACGGGGTGCGGCTGGTTCTCTCCGGTCACGATCACGCCTTCGAGCGGTTTCATCCCGTCAGCCGTGTGACCACCGTGGTGACCGGGGGCGGCGGTGCAGGGCTTTACGGGGTCACGCAGATGGACACCAACAGCGCGGCGTTTTACCTGCGCTGGCATCTGAGCCGCTTGGAAGTGGCCTCGGACACGCTGCGCCTGACGGCGATCGCATCCGACGGCACGCCGCTGGATGTGCTGGAGTTTCGTGACACTCCGCCTGACTCAGCCGACCGGGATGGAGATGGTCTGGGTGACTTCGCGGAACAGTTGGCCGGCACGAATCCGGAGCGTCCCGACACCGACGGGGACGGTTTGCCGGATGGCTGGGAATTCCTGCGCGGAATGGATCCGGCGCGGCCTTCGGTCGTGCCCCTGGCGAACGGCACCGTCGGCCCGGGCGATCCCCGGCTGATCGCGGAAGTGCTCGCCGAGCCCATTCCGCGCCCGGCCACGCAGCTCCGGGTGCATCCGCTGCCCGATGGGCGCATGCAACTGCGCTGGCTGGGGCGGGTAGGCAGCCGGGCGCAAATCGAAGCCGCCGCGGCTCCTAATCTGCCATTTGTGCCCTTGGAGGAGGCGCCTGCCAGTAAACTCGCCGAAGACCGGCAAGCAATTGAGTTGGCCGGCGAATTGGAAGCTCGTTATTTCCGGGTTCGGCTCGTCGAAGAATGAAGCCCGCCCAAACCGAGCTGCGTTTGCAGAAGGCGGCACTGGTCCGTTGGTGGGTGCTGGTGCTGGTCAGCTTTCGAGTGCTTGCTGTGGAGCCCGCGCTGATCGGGGTTGGTGACGTGTGGACGTTTCAGCCCGGATTGGCGGCGCTTCCGGCCAATTGGAAGGAGCCCGGCTTCGATGATTCGTCCTGGCGACGGGGGCCTTCCGGGCTCGGGCTCAGCTATCGAGGCGAGAACACCCTGTTCCTCGGCATACCCCGGGGTTATGTGACGATGTATTTCCGCCGAGAGTTTCAGGTCGCCGACCTAGAGGAAATTGGCGCCCTCACGCTACGCTTGGATTGGCACGGTGGCATCGTCGCCTACCTGAACGGGATCGAGTTCTACCGTTTCGGTCTGGGACCCAAGGGAAGCGCCGTGACTCACACACATTTCGGCGGGCTTCGGATCGCCGGAGCGGCGGAAGACCTTCCGGTGCCTAACCTCCGCGAACTCCTCCGGCCGGGGACCAACACGCTGGCCATCGAGGCGCATCTCACGAATCCCCTGTTCGACGTCGTGCTGGTGCCTGAACTGCTGGCGAACTTCAGCCGCGGGCCTTACGTGCAGAATCCGGCGCCCGGTTCGCTGGACGTCCTCTGGCGGACCCCACTGATCGGGCCCGCTCGGGTCGAATACGGACTTTCCGAAGCGTTGGGGGCGGCTGCGCTGTCCCAGAGCCGGGAGGGATATTCATTCGCCCGGCTGGAAGGGATCGCTCCCGGATCGACCTGCCACTACCGCGTGGTCGTGGACACGGTGCAGGGGACATTTCGGTCGCCTACTTACCGTGTTCGGACGCTTCCCGCCTCCGGGCCGATTACGGCGCTGCTGTTCGGCGATTCTGGAACCGGTTCCCGAAGCCAGTTCGCCGTGGCGGAGGAATTGCGGCGGCAGACGGTTTCGGCCGACGTCGTGGTCCACCTCGGCGACATCGTTTACCCGGACTTCTCCGTCGGACAGGCGGACACCCGTTGCCTCAGTGTTTACCGGGATTCACTGCGGCAGTTGCCGTCATTCTTCACCTGGGGCAATCACGACCTGCCATTTGGCACCGGTCCGTTCCGGTCGGTCTTCCGCATGCCGACAAACAGCACGCCTGCGTTGGAACATCTGGCGGCGGGGACGGAGCCGGACTTCTACTACTCCTTCGATGCGGGGGATGCGCATTTTGCGGTCGTTTACTGGCCTTGGAATTTCATCTATGCGATGCGACCTGACAGTGCCCAGGCCAACTGGCTCGACGCCGACTTGGCGGCGTCCAACAAGCGCTGGAAATTTGTCTGCCTCCACCATCCGGTGAACACGTCGAGCGCCCACCGGTTTGATGACTACGATTACAATGGACTGGCAGACCGCCTTGAAGTCCAGCAAGTCCTCCTGCCCATCGCCGCGAAGCACAACGTGCGGCTGATCTTCTCCGGTCACGACCATGCATTTGAACGGTTCCAGCCTGTGGATCGCCTCTCGACCGTGGTCACCGGCGGTGGCGGGGCGGAACTCTACGGTCTGAGCGAACGGGACACGAACAGCGCCGCCTTCTACCTGCGGTGGCACCTGTCGCGGTTGGAGGTCTCGGGTGATTCTGTCCGGCTGTCTGCTTGGGCGACCGATGGGACGCCGCTGGACGCCCTTGAATTTCGCGAGTCTCCCGCCGATTCCGAAGACCGTGACGGCGATGGGCTTGGAGATTTGGCCGAAGAACTCACTGGGACGAATCCGGCGAGTCCCGACACCGACGGGGACGGTTTGCCGGATGGCTGGGAATTCCTGCGCGGAATGGATCCGGCGCGGCCTTCGGTCGTGCCCCTGGCGAACGGCACCGTCGGCCCGGGCGATCCCCGGCTGATCGCGGAAGTGCTCGCCGAGCCCATTCCGCGCCCGGCCACGCAGCTCCGGGTGCATCCGCTGCCCGATGGGCGCATCCAACTCCGCTGGCTCGGCCTGCCCGGAATGAGCGCGCAGATCGAGTCGGCGCTGACCGCAGAGGGACCGTATGCGGGGTTGCCCGAATTGCCGGCGCGCGCCTTGGCGGATGACCGGCAGGCAACGGAGTTGCCCGTGGGCGCGGACGCCCGGTTCTTCCGGGTCCGCCTGCTGCCCGTTCCTTCGCTCGGGGGAAGTTTTGACGGCGGGACCGGCAGCCCTTAACCGAAGTCCGTGCCGTTGCTCGACTCCAGCTATCAGTCGCCCTTGCTGCTCCGCAACGGCCATGCCCACACGGTGTTTCCGCACCTGAAGCGGTCCGTGCCGGACGTGGCCTATGAGCGGGAACGCCTGGAACTGGCCGACGGCGACTTCCTCGACCTGGACTGGTCCAAGGTCGGCTCCGCCCGTTGCGTCGTGATCTCTCACGGGCTCGAGGGGTCGTCCCAGGGCATCTACGCGCGGGGCATGGTGCGGGCGTTCAACCGCCGGGCATGGGATGCGGTGGCTTGGAATTTTCGTGGCTGCTCCGGCGAGGTGAACCGCAACTTCCGGCTCTACCACAGCGGCGCGACGGACGATCTGGACGCCGTGGTGCGGGCCGTAGGGCAGGCCGGATATGGCCGGATTGCGCTCGTCGGCTTCAGCCTCGGCGGCAACCTGACGCTGAAATGGCTGGGAGAGCAGGGGACGTCCACGCCGGCATGGTTGACGGGCGGGGTGGCAATCTCCGTGCCCTGTGATCTGAAGGCGTCGGCGGAGATCATGGCCCGGCCGTTCAACCAGCCCTACATGGCCCGGTTCCTGGGTGACCTGCGCGAAAAGGTCCGCCGCAAGATGGCGCAGTTTCCCGGGCAGCTGTCCGATGACGGCTACGAGAGCATCCGGTCGTTCCGCGAGTTCGACGACCGCTACACGGCGCCGATCCATGGCTTCCGGGACGCGGAGGATTACTGGGCCAAATCCAGTTCGCGATTTTTCCTCGACGCCATCCGGGTGCCCGCGCTGCTCCTCAATGCCGAGGATGATCCGTTTCTCGCGCCGGAATGTTTCCCCCGGGAACTGGCCGCAGCGAGTCCCTGGCTGCACCTCGAAGCCCCGGCGCGCGGTGGCCACGTGGGCTTCGTGGGGAGCGGGTTGCGGGAGGACGAATACTACAGCGAACGCCGGGCGCTGGAATTCCTGGGTGCCGTTCAGGGATAAGCAACCCGGACCAGGCTGGCACCCGGGAGATTGGTCGGTGGCTGGAAGGTGTAGAAGTTTCCGGACGAAAGCGCCCGGCCCAGCGTGGTCCAGTCCGTCAGGTTGGTCGTCAGTTCGACGCGCCAGGCAAGCCCGGACGCGGAACTCCACCGGAGCAGGCTGCCCTTCAGTTCAAGCTTGGGAGGGGTGACTTCGACGAGATTGGTCACGGTGTGGCGGATCGAAAAGTCCTTCACCACGGCCATGTGCTGGGCGTTGCCGGAATCGGCAGCCTGAACGGGGGCAACTTCGCTGAGCGGCGAGTGGACCCGGGAATCGAACACCAGGCCGTTGGCATACGCCTGCCCGCCGGCGCTCAGGCGGGTCGGGACCAGATTGGTCCGCCAGTTTGCACTCGTGAGCACGTAGTCGTAGGGCTTGCTCCGGCCGTTGTTGGTGTCGGGATCACCCTGGCCGTCGGTCGGCACGGGATCGTCCACGAGGAAGGTCTTGAACACACCCATCGCCGCCTCGGTGCGGGCATCGAAGTTGAAGTCACCCGCCACGACGACGTAGGCCCCGGACGGGAAACCGGCCGTGATCCGCGCCTTGAGCGCATCGGCCTCCAGCTTGCGGGAACTGGCGCCGCCGCTGGCGTGCAGGTGAACGCTGACCACGAAGAGGTCGTTGGTTCCGGGAATGTCGAGGCGGGCCCAGACGAAATCCCGGTTGCTGACCTGCGGGTCCGGCCATTCGCCCGAGGCGAGAATGGGCCAGCGGGAGATGACCCCGTTGGGGATCTGGGCGCCCGTTTCCCGGAAGTAATGGAAGGCCGGTCCGAAGGCCGAATTCACGAACTGACGGACCTCGGCGGCGGTGTTGGCGCCCACATTGAATTCCTGGATCGCCACAACATCCGGCTTCAGCCCCTGGAAAATGCGCGTGGCGAACGCCTCGTAGCGCTGGCTGTTCCCGGTGAGGTTGGCCGCCACGATGCGGACCGGGGAATTAGTGACCACCGGCACAGGCACGAGTTCCGCCCGGATCCGGGCCAAGGGACCGGCCAAGGCGGCCAGGGCGACGAGAAGGCTGGCGATGCGGCGCATTCCGGGCGGGAGTCTGGTTGGAGGAATCCGGCCGGCAAGCCCCCCGGACCAGCCTGCCGGTGCTGGGGCACATCTGGACACTGCCCCGAAGTGGCACCGGCGAGGGCGCCTGCCCTCTTAGGAGGCCGGGCCGCTGGCCCGGCAGGTAGTTCGGGCTGCCAGCCCGAAGTCCGCTCCGGCCCAAGCTGGCAGCTTGGGCTACGTGCCGGGCTGGCAGCCCGGCCTACTTGCCTCCCAGCCTGTTCCGTCCGCCCCGGGGGCCGTGTCCAGATTCGCCCTTGGCGCTTTCCCGGGCCAAATCTTTAGAGACAACCCCGGCGGCTTTCCCGTAGTCTCTCCGTAACCACGGCGTTCCGGGCACTCCCCGTCGTGGTCCATCCGTCCCTAAGGCATGAAAGCATCTCCTGCATCCAAGCGCTCCGGCATCCTGGCCGGCGGCAACTGGATCATTGACCACGTCAAGACCATCGACACCTATCCGGCGCTCGAAACGCTGGCCAACATCAAGAGCGAATCCACCGGCACTGGCGGCGCCCCCTACAATGTGCTGCTCGACCTGGCCAAGCTCGGCGTGGCGTTTCCGCTCGCCGGGGCCGGGTTGGTCGGCAAGGACGCGGCTGGCTCGCAAATTCTCGCTGACTGCGAAGCGCACAAGATCGAGACCAAGTTTCTCAAGCAGACCGCCGACGCCCCGACCAGCTACACCGACGTGATGACCGTGGCGGGCACGGGCAAGCGGACGTTCTTCCATTGCCGCGGCGCGAACGCCCTCTGGGATGCCAAGGACCTCGACTTCTCCAAGACCAAGGCGCGCATTTTCCACCTGGGTTACCTGTTGCTGCTCGACAAGCTCGACGTGCCCAACAAGGAGGGCATCACGGGCGCGGCGAAGTTGCTGGCCGCGGCCCAGGCGGCCGGCCTGAAGACCTGCGTGGACACGGTCAGCGAGTCCAGCGACCGCTTCAAGGCCGTCGTCACGCCGGCGTTCAAGCACTGCGATTATGCCATCATCAACGAGTTCGAGGCCGCCCAGGTCACCGGCTTCAAGATCCGCAAGGAAGGCGTGCTCGACACGGTTTCCCTCCGCCATGCCGCGGGCGCGATCCTGCAGATGGGCGTGAAGGAACTCATCGTCATCCACTTTCCGGAAGGCTGCTTCGCCCGCACCCGCGACGGGAAAGATCACTGGCAGCCCTCGCTCAAGGTGCCGGACAAGCACATCGCCGGCACCGCCGGAGCCGGTGACGCGTTCTGCGCCGGCGTCCTGCTGGGGCTGCACGAAGGCTGGGAACTCCAGAAGTCGCTGCTCACGGGCGTCTGCGCCGCGGCCGCATCGCTGACGGACGCCACCTGCACGGGCGGCATGAAGCCGCTGGCCCAGGTCGAGGCGCTGAAGAAGAAGTATGGCGTTCGGCCGCCGCTGGAGCCGAATGAAGACGATTTCTGAGCCGTTTCCTTTCACTGAGGCAGCCGCGCCATTGGCGCGGCTGTTTCGTTTTTCCGCATGAAGTTTCTCGAAACCCTGTTTACGCCCGCCGACTTCGCCGCGCTGGCGCAGCGGGACCTCAGCCGGACCACCTGCGTGGTCTTCGACGTGCTGCGGGCGACTACTACGATGCTGACGGCGCTGGAGCAGGGCGCGGAGGCGATGATCCCGTGCTTTGATCTGGAGGAGGCGCTGGCCTGTCGGCGCCGGGATGCGGCGGTGCTGCTGGCAGGTGAGCGGGGCGGCTTCCGCATCGGGGCGGCGCTGACCGGCGGCGTGGAGTTTGATTTCGGCAACTCGCCCCGCGAGTTCGTCCGCGACCGGGTGGGCGGTCGGCGGATCGCCATCACCACGACGAATGGCACCCGCGCCCTGCGGGCCTGCGCCCATGCCCGGCAGGTGCTGGTCGCGTCCTTTGCCAACCTTGCCGCCACGGCGGACTATCTGACCGCCAGTCTCCCAGAACACGTTTGCCTGGTCTGTTCCGGCACCGGAGACCATTCCTCGTATGAGGATGTGCTCGGCGCGGGTGCGCTGGCGGACCGCCTGTGGGCATCCGCGGGCACGGCCAAGGTGGACGATGCGGCCCAAGTGGCCCGGAACTGCTTTCTCGCGGCCGGCGGTGACGTGCTGGGTGCGATGCGGTTCGCCCGCAATGGCCGGCGCCTGCTCAGCCTTCCGGAGCTGGCTCCGGATGTGGTCCTGTGCCTGACGCCTGACCGTTTCGGGTTTGTGGCAGTGTTAGGGCCGGACGGCTGCGTGCGGAAATTGTGAGGCGCGCATGCGCTGGCCGGTTTTGGTGAGCACGCCGGCGTTGGCAGGCACCCATCGTCCCGCTTAGCCTGCGGCACCACCTATGGCCACCATCGCAGTTCTCGGCACGTTCGACACCAAGGGCGAGGAGCACGGATACGTCGCCGAGCTCATCCGGCAGCGCGGACATGCTGTCCTGCTCGTTGATGTCGGAGCGCTCGACGCCCCTAAGCTCAGTCCGGATGTCCCGCGCACGGAAATCACGTCCGCCGCCGGAGCCGATCTGGACGCCATCGTTGCACGCCGTGACCGCGGCGAAGCGGTGGCGGCGATGACCAAGGGTGCGCCGCTCGTGCTGGCCCGCCTGCAACGTGAAGGGCGCATCGACGGTGTCATCTCGCTCGGCGGCGGCGGCGGCACCGCCATCTGCACCTCGGCCATGCGGGCTCTGCCGGTGGGCTTTCCAAAGCTGATGGTGTCCACGCTCGCGAGCGGCAACACCGCTCCCTATGTGGGCGTGAAGGACATCGTGATGATGCCCTCGGTGGTCGATGTGGCCGGACTCAACCGGCTTTCGCGCCGGCTGCTGGCCCAGGCCGCCGGGGCCATCTGCGGCATGGTCGAGGCGCGGGTTCCGGGCGGCGCTGCGGACAAGCCGGTCATCGTGGCGTCCCAGTTCGGCAACACCACCCCCTGCGTGACTCATGCGCGCACGTTGCTGGAGCAGGCCGGCTACGAGGTGATGGTCTTTGCCGCGACCGGCAACGGCGGGCGGACCATGGAGTCGCTCATCGAGGCGGGCATGGTCAGCGGCGTCCTCGACATCACCACCACCGAGTGGGCCGACGAGCTGGTGGGCGGCGTGCTGAACGCCGGTCCGACGCGCTGCGAGGCGGCGGCGCGCGGTGGCGTGCCGGCCATCCTGACTCCAGGCTGCCTCGACATGGTCAACTTCGGCGAGCGCGCCAGCGTGCCGGAGAAGTTCGCCGGCCGCCGATTCTACCAGCACAACGCCCAAGTCACGTTGCTCCGGACCAATCCTGAGGAATGCGCGGAACTCGGACGCATCCTGGCGGCCAAGTGCAACCTGTCCACCGGTCCGGTCACGGTGCTGCTGCCACTGAAGGGAATCAGTGTCATCAGTGCGCCGGGCCAACCGTTCCACTGGCCCGAGGCGGATGCCGCCCTGTTCGGCGAATGGAAACGCCACCTGCGTCCCGGCATTCCGGTGATCGAATACGACGGCAACATCAATGACCCCGCCTTCGCCGAACTCTGCGTGGGCGAACTGCTGAAAAATCTCGCGGCGAAGGCGAAGGCGTGAGCCGCCCGGCCGGTGATCCCGGGCGGCGGAAACACCGTGTGGGCGGGTTGCCCCGCAACCCGATATGCCGTCATTTCCGAGTTCGGCCGGGCTACTTCGCGGCCGGTCCGATGTAGCTCTTGGCAATTACCACATTGTCGAACCAGACCACATTCGTGGCGTGTTTCGTCCAACGGTCGGTGAAGTAGCTCTCCAGCGTCAGCGCGTTGGCCTTCAACAACTCGGTTTTCCGCCAGTTGAATCCCTGCCAGTGGCCTTGCAGAACGCCGTCGATCCAGAAGGCCTGTTCGCCGTCGGGTTGGCCCGGCGTGTTGTGCTTGAGCATGAACTCGGCGCAGATCCAGCGGTCGCGCGGAATGACCGGCGCGACGGGCACGGCGAAGGAATTGCCCCAGAATTTCCCATCGGGCGACGCGGTCATCTCGTGCCAATAGCTGTAGAAGTTCCAGCGGCCGGGCGGGGGATTTCGGCCCCAGTCACCCCACGGCTCCAGCGCGGTCGAGAAGCGTTCGTCGCCCTCGGGCTTCAGGCCGGCCCCGCCAAAGCCGCTCCATTTGTCGCCTCCTTTCAGTCCCTTGTTCGCCCGCAGCGTGACGAAGTGGTGCACGTAGTCGCAGTCCGCCGCGAACTTCACGTAGAAGCGCACGAACACCGTGTCCGCCGGCTCGAACCACCGCGTGAGTCCGCCGCCGGTGTCCTGCCCGAGATGCGCCTCGACGCGCAGCGCCCGCTGGCCCAACTCGCGGTCCGCGCCGGGACTGGCCAGCGACAGCACCTTGCCGCCCTTGTTCCCGACTTCGTCCCAACCCTCGCCCAGACCGCCCGTCTCAAAGTTGTCGGCGAAGATCACCCGAGGGTCTGCCTTCAGTCCGGCATCGCCGGGGAACTTGGCGGCCAGCCCGGCGCCGCGGGGCAGGGACGAGTAGGCGGCGAGGTTGGTCTTCAGGTTCGGTTCGGCGGTAAGTTCCAAGGCCACCGAAACCATAGCAGGTAGCGCCGCTCTCCGGATGGGAACATTCATGGTGCGAATTTGGTCTACTTTATGAAACACCCCCTTCAGAGGCGGCCGGCGCTGACGGCCGCCATGGCGATTAACTGCCAACCGTTAGCGACTGTTGCTCTAGACCATTGAGCAATTCTGGCAAGGCCTCGAACATTGTTTGGCAATGCCCAGAGACCTCCCGACAGGCGAGCTCTGCCTCGTCCACGGAAAGATTGTCCCAAATCGCACCGAGCCCGAGTTCTCTGGCGTAGCTCAGTCGGAACCCGAGGCAGTTGGCAAAAAGGACCGCCGGCTCTTCCTTCGTGATCCACTTTCCCGTCCAGATACTATGGCCGTATTCAATATGAGGAGCCCAACGGCCAAAGTCGAAATCGGTCATCACCGACCAGCCGGCTAACTTGATCTTGAAGCTCAATCCACCGCCGCGGCGTTCTTGCTCAGTTAGCGGTGTGCACTGTGCCCCGAATGCGTTTTTGAAATGACTGGTGACCATCTTCCGGAGGTCCTTCGCTCGCGGAAACCGCTCCCGCTCCGTCTCAATTCCCCGATAATAGGCAAAATCCCGCAGCCGCTTCTCCTGACTGCAGAACTCGTCCATGCGATTAAGCAGGCGCGCGCCTTGGGACGGGAAATCTTCGCGTGGCGACTTAGCTGAGATGGGGTGCTTTTGCTGAAGGACGGCCATCTTCAACGCCTGCTTCTCCTCGGAAGTGAGGCTTTGAAAGAAACGGCATGCTGGCCAGAGCTCCGGGCAAAAACTGGTGAATCCGCTCTCAACTTCGTGTGACAGCTTCGCCTTGGCCCAATGGTAGAGGCGAAGGTCGAATTCTGCCTTGGCTTCGGAATAGGTCATGAGGATGAAACGTTTTGCCAACCTCACTTTTTCGCCTCAGCAACCACCAACGGCGAAGCCCACGCCAGATCATCCCCCGTGCGGAACTGCCATTCCCCATCCAACCGCAGCGCCTGGCCGTTGGCGCGGAGTTCCGGGGCGCGGCCCTTGAAGCCACCGCGGCCGCCATTGTCGAAGACGCGGACAGCGAAGAAGTGTGATCCGCCGGGAGTGACTTTCGTGGCAAAGGTTTTCTCCGGGCCGAGTCCGCTGGTGTAGTTCGGGGGCAGCGTGCCGACGGCGCCGAGGCGCTGGCCGTCGAGGTAGATTTCGCCGGCGTCGTCGAGCTGTTCGAGGGCGAACTGGGCTTCGGCGGGCCAGTCGGCGGGAATCTTCGCCCAGCAGCGATACCAGGCGAAGCCGTCGAACTTCGAGAGGCGGCCCTGCGAGTTGTCGTCCCAAGTGCCGGGCACCTTCAGCGTTTGCCACGCGCCGGCGTAATCCATCGGCTTGGGCGTGGCGGGCGCAATGTATTCGTCGAGCGCCCAGAGGATGCCGTTGAGCAGGAGTTGCCGGAAGTTGGGTTCCGCAAAGTCCTCCGGTGCGCCCAGGGACGTGTAGAAGACGCGGCGGTTCTCGCGCGTGTTGATCCACGCGACGGGCTCCACTTCCGATTTCCCGTCCTCGGTTTGGCCGCGGAGCAACGGGGTAACGGTGTTGATCAGCTTGCGGCTGCGGTAAAGGTGCGAGGGCGAGCGGAACGTGGCGTCCACGTTGTTCAGGATCGGGTTGCCGGCGGTTTCGGTGATCTGGCGAACAAGGGTGTCCCGACCGGGGCCCTTGCCGTAGTGGTCCTGGTAATCCGCGCCCAGCACGTCGGTGTCGAAATCGGTCCAGGTGGTGTCGGCCGGATTCGGCTGGCCGCGCAGTTCAAAAGCGTGACTGGCGGTGCGAATGCCGACGACGGCTTTCCCGGCGGCGACGTGGGCACGGATCGCTTCCATCATCGGCTTGGGCGTGGCGCGGCGGCGGGTGCTGATGACGAGCAGGTCGGCGCGGGGAATGGCCTGCCAGTTCTGGAAGTCGAAGTCGTCGGTGTTTTGCGAGGCGGTGACGAACGACAGCTGGTAGCCGCGCCAGGCGAGCTCCTTCGCGGCGAAGGCGGGGAGCGTTTCCCAAGTGTGGTATTCGTTTTCGCCGACGATGAAGCAGACTTCCTTCTTGGTGTCGCCCTTGAACCGGAACGCGTCGCCGCCGAGGAAATCTGCGCTGGTGATGCTCGGGCACCAATACTTCTCGATGTGCTCGACCACGAGGCCGGTGCCGCGGAAGTGCGAGACGAACGGGGCCTTGCGGTGGTTATACATCGAGTCGGTCAGATCGCGCATGAGCACGATGTTCTGGCCCTGCCGGACCATCTGGCGAATGGAGAACGGCCGGCCGAGCACGCACATGTTGATGTGCACACCCATGACGATGACGTTGGTGATGCCGCGCTGGCGCATCAGGTAATAGGCCTCGGCGGAATCGGTGACCGCGTCGCCGTCCATGATCTCCAGCGCGGGATGCTGACGGCTCCAGGCCTTGTAACTCGGACAGTCGGGGCAGCCGTCGCAACCGCCATCGGAATCATCAATCGGCAGCGGGGCTTCCTTGTCGGGCTTGAGCGAGCACCAGCCTTCGAGCGGGATCGTGGTGACGACCTTGGGCGCGGCCTGGGCGAGCTTGCGGCCGGGATGGTCCTTGTAGAAATCCATCGTGTCGCTCGGGCAATGGATGATGAATGCGCCCTGTTTCCGCGCGGCTTTGAGGACTTCGTTCATGCGCGGAGCCATTTCGCCGACGCGTTCGGTGGCGTCGGGACAATGGTGTTTGTCCCACATGTCGCAGACGACGATGGCCGTTTTGGCGGCGTCCCAAGTCGCCTGCTTTTCCACGACCCGCCATTCGTTGGTCTTGGCGTCGGCCGGCACCCGGGCACGCGTATGGAGCGAAAGCGGGGCGGGCAGCAGCGTGAGCGGGCAGCAGGCAAACGCCGCGAGCAAGAGGCGGAAGTGGGGCTTCATCGGCGCGAGGTTACGGGTTGTCGCCGTGGCAAGGAAGCACCGAGGCGGGGCGGGGCATTCAACGCCGACTTGTTCCCTGCGTTGGGGGCGACAGTTGGGTTTCTCATGGCCGCCTGACATCGGTATTGCCGTTCAGGCGCCCCGCCAAGGCTTCGAGTTCAGCCAAGGGCTGGGAAGCGGGCGTCAGATTCCAGCGGTGCAGCATGCCGTCGCTGGTGAGGACCACGAAATCCTTTCCGCCGGGGACAAAATGCAGGCTCACGAGGCGTGTTCTCAGGGGATGGCCAGCCATCAGGGGCAGGCCGTTGTGGGTGTCCCAAAGTTGAACGACCCCGGCGCGGGTGCCCGTGGCCAGCATGGATCCGTCCGAACTGAACTTGAGGAACATCACGTTTTGACGGTGGCGTAGCAGCGGAGTTACGGGTTTCCCCGAGGGCACCTCCCAAATCCGCGCGGTGGAATCTTCGCTGCCGGTTGCAAGCCGCCGTCCGTCAGGACTGAAGGCATTGATGCTCACGCCGTCCTGATGCTCCATGATTTCCCCAACTGGAGATAAGTCTGCCAGGGACCAGACCCGGGCGGCGCCGGGATTGAAGCCGTCGCGCACCGTGGAAGTGGCCAGCCAGCGCCCGTCCGGACTGAAATGACCGGCCGCGGTCTCGGCATCCAGGTTGAGCAGTCGCGGCGGTTCAGACGGACGCTCGGTGTCCCAGATCCGGATGAGGCCCAGCACGCTGGTGGTGAGCAAATGCCGTCCGTCGCGGCTGAGTTCGAGATGGCTGAGGTAGGTGTTGGTGGAAAACCCAAGGACCGAGGCCGACAGGCTCCGGGGATCCAGCAGCGAAATGCGGGTGAGCTGACTCGTGTTGTCGAGCACCGCGGTTGCCCCGAGCCGGCGACCATCCTGACTGAAAGTCAGCCGGGAATAAGGCGCAGACGCTTCCGTGGATTCGGCCAGTTTTTCACCGGTGTTCAAATCCCACAATTGGACCCGGCCGTCGGTCGTGGAGGTGACCACGCGGGGGCCGGTGGGGTCGAACGCGCCCGCCACGAAGGCGTGGGGATGACGCAGATCCCGTTGGAAACGGGGGGCAGCCTCCAGATCGGTCACGCGCAACAGGCCGGTGCCGGCGCCGACGGCGAGGCGCGAATCATCGGTGGCGGCGAAGGCGACTTTCACCGAATCGATCAGCCGGGAGGCCGGCGCCGGTGTCGCCTGGGTGCCGAGTTGCCACAGGCGGATGCCACCGTCCTGGCAGGCGGTGACCAGACGTTCGCCGTCCGGCGAGAAGTCGGCATCCACCACATAACGGCCATGGCGCAGCCAGGGCGCCGCGACTTCCCCCCGTGCGGCGTCCCAGACGCGGGCGGTTCCGTCAAAGCCGGCGGTCACGATCCGCCGGCCGGCCCGATCCCAACGTGCCATGCTCACGCCGGTTTCGTGACCGATGCCGCGTCCCAGGAGACGCCCCGAATCGCCTGCCCACACGCGCACGGAATTGTCGAAGGAAAGCGTGAGCAGCCGCGCGTCTTCCGGGGCAAAGGTCACTTGGCCGAGGCGTTGGGCAGAATCGTGGTGCAAGGCCGGGCCGGTCGTTTCGCCGGTGGCGGCGTCCCAGACGACTGCCTGGCCGTCCTTTCCCACGGAAGCCACCAGGCGTCCATCCGGCGAAAAGCTGGCTCCGATCGCACCGGCGCTGTGCCGGTGAAAGGACTGCTGTCTTAGCCCGCCGGGAGTGACGGCCCAGACCCGGATTGGCCCCGCCTCCTCGGCGGTCACCACGAGCCGACCATCGGGACTGAGCGCACCGCGGATTCCCAGGCCGGGCAAAGGAACCGAGGGCACGACCAGGGAACCCGTCACGGTCTCGCGGAGTTCCACCGCCGTGTCGCTGACAATCACCAGGCGGGTGCCATCCGCGCTGAAAGAAACGGGCGGGGCCACGGGCTGCTTGTAGTAATCCACGTGCACTGGCCAGGGCGTGAACCGCGGTTTCCCGTCGGCCACATCCCACAGACGCGCAAAGCGGTCCTGACACACCGTGACCAAGCGGCGGCCATCCGGACTGAACAGGGCATGGGTGACGGGGCCGGGGTGTTTCAGCACGAATCCGGCACTCCCATCATCAACCTGCCAGAGGCGCACTGTCCCATCGGCCCCTGAGGACGCCACCAGTTTCCCGTCCGGGCTGAAGACGGCGGCGTTGGCCGCCTCTTCGTGACGCCAGTGCTGCAGCAGTTGCGGCACCTGCTGGAGCGTCAGCGCCAGGCGGATTCGGTGCATCCGCACCCGCTCGGAATCGGACCCATCCAGCCGCAGCGCGGCCAGCTGATGGGGCAGGGACGCGGCGGAATCGTGCTCCGCCACGAGCCGGTTGGCCGCTTCCACATTGAGGCGCACCAGCGCCTGACGCTGAGTTTCAGCGGTGAGGCGCCGGTTTCGGCTTACCTGCCAGGAACCGGCGGCGATGATCACCAGGGCCAGCACGAGCAGACCCACAAGGCCGGCGATCAGCGGGCTGCGGCGAACCCATTTTCCGATCCGTTCCCACGGGCTTACGGGGCGAGCCTCGATGGGCCGGCCGGACAGCCAGTGGTCCAGATCCCGGGCAAACGCGGCGCAGTCGGCGTAGCGGTGCCGCGGTTCCTTGGCGATGGCCTTGAGACACACAGTTTCGAGGTCCCGGTTGACGGTCGGCAAGACGGCCGAAGGGCGCCGCACTTCGGTGTCGGTGACCTGCCGGAGCACTTCCAGCGGCGTGGCGCCAGTGAAGGGCACCTGGCCGGTCAGCAGCTCGTAGAGAATGGCGCCGAGCCCGTAAACATCGCTGAGCACCGTGGCCTGGCCCGAACCGCCCCGCGCCACTTCGGGTGCCACGTAGGCGGGCGTGCCGATGGAGGACTGGGACCGGGTTAGCCGAATGTCCATTTCGGCCAGTCGCGCGAGGCCGAAGTCGGTCAGGTAGGGTTCACCCGCCTCGTCGAGCAGGACGTTTTCCGGCTTGAGATCGCGGTGCAGCACGCCGCGCTGATGGGCGAAATGCACGGCCTCCGCCAGCTTCGCCACGATGGTCGCCGCCTCGCGCTCCGACCGGGATGCGGACGACCGGCCATGCCGCCGCCAACCGGCCAGCGAACCGCCCGGGATCAGGCGCATCGCGATATACCAGTTCCCGGCGTCCTCGCCGAAGCCATATACCGGCACGATGTGCGGATGGAGCAGCGTGGCGGCGGCCCGGGCCTCGGTGTGAAACCGTTCGAGCAGGTCTGCCGGCGCCCATTCGCCGCCCTGCACCAGCTTCAACGCGACTTCACGTCCGAGGCTGCGTTCGCGGGCACGGAAAACGATACCCATGCCGCCACGGGCAATCTCATCCACGAGCACATACGGGCCGACCGAACGGGGGGCGGGGCCGGACTCGGCGACCGGTTCGGGCGCCGGGGCCGTCGCCGGCACCAGCGCCCGCTGCATCAGGCAGCGGGGACACAGTCCGGCGGCCACGCCTGATCGCAGCGTGCCGCCACACCGTGTGCAAACCTGAGGTGTCATCCCAAACGCCTGTCCAGCCTTCGCCGTGAGTGTGCCTTCGCCTCCACTGTCTGTTCAGGATGTTTGGGCGAAAGTTCCGCGGTCACGATCCCAGCACGCTTACCAGATGGCGGATCTCCGCCTCGACCTCCTCCGGCGCCTCCACGGTCTCGGCAATCTCCTCACGCACCAGTTCGCCATAGCGTTGCCGCAGCCGGTGGATCCCCGACTTCACCGCGGATTCGCTCACGCCCAGCCGCGCCGCCGCTTCGGCGTAGGAGGTCTCCCCGCGATCGTCCGTCAGGAACTGCTTCAGCTCCTGAAACCGTCCGGCGCGTCCGCCGCCATCGAATTCGGCCTGCAGGCGTTCCAGCACCCGGCCCAAAAGCGTCTCGGCCCACCGCCGTTCGTAGGCGGCCTCGGGCGTCATGCTGTCGGCCGGTTCCGGGACCGAACCCGGCTCGGTTTCCGGCACGTCCAGCGACAGCAGCGACTGCCCACCGCCGCGTTTCAGGGCGTCGGCGCGCTCCCGTTCGTTGGCGAGGAAACGGGTCACGGCGGTCAAGAGAAAGGTCCGGAAACGGCCGCGGGTGGCGTCGGCGGCGCGCAGCCATTCCTTTTCGAGCAGCCGGGCGAAAAATCCCTGCGTGAGATCCTTGGCATCCTCGGGCGAATGGCCCCGTCGGGCGATGAACGCATGCACCGCCGGCCAGTAGCCCTGGCACAGCTTTTCCAGCGCCAGCTGCGACGCGCCGTCCGTGGCGTCCGTGGCGCGAATGACGAGCGACCAGCGCGTGGTGCGGAAGCGGGCCGCATCCCCCAAGCCGGCCGGCGGTTCTGTGAGTTCCGGGTCCAAAAGGTGGCCGAAGGGAACCAAACGTCGTCCCGACGGGCAATCGCCCCGAAAGGATTCCGCGCCCGCCGCGAAACTTTGTGCGGGCGCTCCGTAAGAGGTCGGTAAGGAAATCACCAGCCGCCCATGAAAAGCTCCCGCTTGAAGTCAGCCCAATCCTTCGCCCAGGCGTTCCGCCATCTCTGGCTCCTGTTTGTTCTCAGCGGACTGCTGACGGGCAGCCGCGCCGAGGCCCAGGGAACCGCCTTCACCTATCAGGGTTCCCTGGCCGATGGCGCCGCGCCGGCCAACGGCACCTATGACCTAAGGCTCACGGTTTTCGATGCGGCCACCGGGGGGAATGCGGTAGGTGCCGTGACCGAACTTGCCGGGCAGACGGTGAACGAAGGTCTGTTCACCGTGACCTTGGATCCCGGGGCGGGTGTCTTCACCGGAGCAGCCCGGTGGCTTGAACTCGCCGTCCGGACGAATGGTGCCGCGGATTTCTCGGTCATCATCCCCCGGCAGGCGCTCACGCCGACGCCCTATGCGATCCGTGCCGCCAGCGCCACCACGGCAGCCACCGCAACGGTGGCGACGACGGCCAACTCTGTTCCCGCCTCCGGCATCGTGGGCACTCTGCCCGTGGCGCAGTTGCCCGCGTCCGTCGTGGTCAACGGCACGAATGGCCTCACGCTGACGCCGCTGCCGGAGCTGGTGGGGCAAAGCTCCCTGGCGGGCGGCGCGCTGAGTGTCCTTGCCGGCGACCATTACGCGGGCATCGCCGCCGGCAACGCCGGACTGCTGATCTTTGACGTGGCGAACCCATCGGCACCGGCGCTCGTGTCCCAGTTCAACCAGGGCGTCTTCACCCACGGCTTCACGGTGGACAAAGACCACGCCTATCTCGCCTCCGGACCGAACGGCTTGCGGACGTTTTCCCTGACCAACATCGCAGCGCCGGAATTCCTCAGCGAAACCAATGACACGGAGGCGCATCAGGTCGTCACGGACGGCAACTTCGTTTACGTCGCCGGAGTGCCGAACACGGTGGTCTATTCGCTGACGGACCGTTCCCGGCCGGAGAAGATCGGTGTCGTCGGTGCGCCCAGTGCGTCGTCTCGTCGGCTGGCGCTGGCGAACACGACCCTGTTCGTCGCCGGGGCGAATGCTCTTCGGGTCTACTCCGTAACCGCGCCGGCCAGTCCCGTCCAGATGGCCAACGTTCCGGTGATCGGCGCGCGTTCCGTGGCGGTCAGCGGGAATATGGCCTTTGTGGCCTGCGGTCCCGCCGGAGTGGCTGTGTTCGATGTTGCCAACCCCGCCAGCCCGACGCTGGTTGGGGCCGCGTCCGCGGATTCCGACGCCCAGCATGTGTATGCCTCCGCCAACCGTCTCTACGTGGCGGATCATGGGGTTGGCCTGTCGGAATGGGACGTGACGTCGCCCACCGCGCCGGTGCACCTGCACACCTTCACCTCGGTGCCCGATATCACCGGCTCCATCGTCCTGAACAACTACGTGATGACGGCCAACTCCGATGCGGTCGGCCTCCGCATCCTCGGCCTGAGCCAGGCGGTGAACTTCGCTGCCGGCCACGAGGGCAACGGCGCTTCCGGCAATGCGGTCGGGGTCACCATCGGCGGGGGCGGCGCACGGACATATCTGGTCCAGACCGGTGAGGGTGAACAGAACGTCGGCGGCCCCAACGTGGCGGGCGGCGACTTTTCCACCATCGCGGGCGGCCTCAGCAACACCGTGGCCCAGGCCGCGCATGGCGCCGTGATCGCCGGCGGTGCCTTCAACAGAATCGACACCAATGCGACCGTGGCCGCGATCGGCGGCGGCGCCGGCAACCGGATCGGCACCGACTCGCGCAACGCTGTCATCGCCGGCGGCGACAACAATTCCATAGGCACCAATGCGCCCTCGGCCTTCATCGGCGGCGGGGAACGCAACGAGATTGCCGCCAACGCCCGGGGAGCGACCGTTCCCGGCGGCTTCCAGAACCGCGCCGCGGGTGAACGCAGTTTCGCCGCCGGGCAGCAGGCCAAGGCCGACCACCGCGGCGCGTTCGTGTGGGCCGACGCCAATGGCGGTGACTTCCTCTCGACGGCGGAGAACCAGTTCAGCGTCCGCGCCCGCGGCGGCGTGCGTTTCGAGACCGGCGGCGCCGGCGTGCTGGTGGATGGACAACCGTTGGGTTCGGTGGGGGCAGCCCGGCTGAATGGTGGCAACACCTTCACCGGCAACCAGACGGTCAATGGCGCTGTCAGCGCGAGCAGCTTTACCGGCAATGGATTCGGCCTCACCTCGCTGAGCGCAGGCAATCTGGTTGGCACGGTGCCCGAAGCGCAGTTGCCCGCCTCGGTGGCCCGCCGCAGCGGCGGCAACGCGTTCGAGGGCGACCAGAGTGTCAACGGCGCGGTCAGCGCCACCTCCTTCGCCGGTTCGGGCGCAGCCTTGACCGGGCTGAACGCGGGCCATTTGGCTGCAGGCACCGTTCCCGACGCGCGGCTCTCGGCCAACGTGCCGCTGCTCACCGCCGGCAAGCTGAACGATTCCGCGCTCAGCAGCGATGTGGCCCGCCGGGCGGGCGGCAATGCGTTTCTGGGTGATCAACTGGTGACCGGCTCCGTGAACGCCACTTCGGTGAGCGGCAACGGCGCCGGGTTGACCGCCCTCAATGCGGCCAACTTGGCTTCGGGAATCGTGCCCGATGCGCGGCTCTCGGCCAACGTCGCGTCGCGGTCCGGCGGCAACGCCTTCACCGGCGATCAGACGGTCAGCGGCAATGTGACGGCGACTGCGTTCATCGGCGACGGCTCCCAATTGACCGGAATTGGCGGGGGTAATCCGGTGCAGGTGGTGACCACGGCCAGTGCCATTGCCCAGCCGAACACCACCTACGTGGCCAACAGTGCCAGCCTGGTGACGCTCGAACTTCCGGGCACCGCCAACGTGGGCGACAGCGTGAAACTCACCGGCGTCGGCAGCGGCGCCTGGCAGCTCACGGGCAACATGGTCGGGCATGAGGCTGGCCAGAGCTGGATCGCCCGGGAAGCTAACCGGAATTGGTCATCGGTCGCCTCGTCGGCCGACGGGAACAAACTTATCGCCAGCGTGCCCGGAGGCCAGCTCCACACCTCGACGGACGGCGGCGCGACCTGGGTCACCCGGGAAGCCAGCCGGAACTGGGGTTCGGTCGCGTTGTCGGCCGATGGGAACAAACTTGTCGCCGGGGTGATTGGCGGCCAGCTCTACACCTCGACGGACGGCGGCGTGACCTGGGTCGCCCGGGAAGCCAACCGCAACTGGTATTCGATCGCGTCGTCGGCCGACGGAAACAAGCTTCTCGCCGCCGTCCGCGGTGGCCAGCTCTACACTTCGACGGACAGCGGTGCGACTTGGGTCGCCCGGGAATCCGACCGGAACTGGCGATCGGTCGCGTCGTCGGCCGACGGGAACAAGCTCATCGCCAGTGTGACCGGCGGCCAGCTCTATACTTCGACGGACGGCGGCGCGACCTGGGTCGCCCGGGAAGCCAACCGCAACTGGTATTCGGTCGCGTCGTCGGCCGACGGAAACAAGCTTCTCGCCTGTGTTCCGGGCGGCCAGCTCTACACCTCGACAGACAGCGGCGCGACTTGGGTCGCCCGGGAGGGCAGCCGGAACTGGCAAATGGTCGCGTCGTCGGCCAACGGAAACAACCTCGTCGCCGGGGTGACTGGCGGCCAGCTCTACACCTCGGTTGGCTTGCCCTTCGCGGGTGGCTTGGGCGATTCTGTGGAGCTGCGGTTCACCGCGCACGGTGACTGGTTGCCGGTAGCTCCCAGCGGACTCAATGCAGGCAATCTCATCGGCATCCTGCCGGACGCCCGCTTGTCCGCCAACGTGCCGCTACTTGCGGCGGGCAAACTCAACGACTCTGTGCTGGGCACCGATGTGGCCCGCCGCGGTGGCGGTAACGCATTCACCGGCGACCAGAGCGTAAACGGGGCGGTCAGTGCGACTTCGTTCTCCGGCGATGGCTCAGCTCTGGCTGCACTGAACGCGGATAATCTCTCGACAGGCACGGTGGCCGATACCCGCCTGCCTGCTACCGTAGCCCGCCGGACCGGCGGCAATGCCTTCACCGGCAACCAGTCCATAGTCTCCGGCACGCCGGAGAATCCGTTCCCGCAGCTCAGCGTCGCCGCCGCCCCGACGGCGCCCTACGGCGCCTTCCTGAGCATGGACGCGACCGCGACCGCGGGTGGTAAGGACTACCTCCTCTATTCGACGGGCGGCTCCGCTGGGGAGGGCGCCGGCAAACTTGTCATCCAGAACTATACCGACGGAAAAATCATCCAGACCCTAACCGCCGGCGGCAACGTCGGTCTCGGCACCACCGCTCCCGCTGTCCGCCTCCACGTCAAACAGCAGACCGACAATTCCGGCTTTGGCGCGGCCAACGACGGGATCCAGTTGGAGGCGGCGTCCGGCGAATCCTGGCGCCTTCAGACGCAGTCAGCGGGGGATCTGGTCTTCGACAGCGGGCTGGGCTCCGGCTACGCCTACATCAGCCGGAATAGCGGCAGCTTCAACATTACCAGCGATGCTCGCTTCAAGCGCGACATCCAGCCGCTGGGGCCGCTGCTCGACCGGGTGCTGGCGTTGGAACCGGTCAGCTTCCGCTACCTCCACGCGCCCGCCGACAGTCCGCCGGTGGTCGGATTCATCGCCCAGCAGGTGCTGCCCCTGTTCCCGGAGGTGGTGGACGAGCAGGACGGCCAGTATGCCATCGGTTACGACGCATTTGGCCCGATCGCGATCGGCGCCATCCAGGAACTCAACACCAAGCTGGAAACAAAACTCGCCGCCAAGGACGTCGAAGTGGCTGAACTGAAGTCCCGGTTGGAGAAGTTGGAACGACTGGTCAATGAGAAGCTGGGAGGCGGCCAATGAAGCCACGCTGGGGTTTGGTGGATCGGGCAGCGGCTGACGTGAAGTGGCAAAATTGTCCGGAAGAGAGGAGAGACTCGTCACCTCGTTTCCTACGTCGGTGGGTTAGACTGACCGGTGTGAGCTTGGCCCTGCTGTCCGCGCAGGCGGCAACCTACACGGTGAGTCAGGCCAAGGTTGCCGGCGGCGGCGGGAGCGGGTCCGGCGGTGCGTTTTCCCTCCACGGCACGGCTGGCCAGGCCGATGCCCACGCGGCGCGGAACTCCGGTGCGTTCGCGCTTGCGGGCGGCTTGTGGGCCCGGCCGCGCTTGGCGGTTGCCAACCGGCTTCCCGTCGCGGGCACGGATCTGGTGGTGCGGCTCGACGACGCACTCTTCTCGAAGATTCCGGTCGCCACGTTGCTCGGCAACGACGTGGACCCAGACGGAGATGCACTGTCACTCACCGGTGTCGCCGACGCACTGCCGGCGGGCGCGAGCGTGGTGCTGATCGGCCCGTGGGTAATCTACACAGCCCCGACGGTGGATGCTGGAGCAGGCAGCTTTACCTACACGTTATCCGACGGACCCGGGGGCCACAGCGCCACGGGCTTCGTCACGGTCTCAGTTGCCGCGGCGCCGGAACCGGAGGGGGCTCCCAATCCGGTCGCGGTCTCGGCCACGGGCCACGACTTCTCGGTCAGTTTCCTCGGCGTGCCGGGCTACCGTTACCGGGTGCAGTTCAGCTCGGACGTGGCAGCACCCTACACGTGGCGCGATTTCGAGCCGCCGGCCGTTTACACCGCTCCGGAATCCGGTGCCGCGGGGGTGTTCCGCCATACCGATCCCAATCCGCCCGACGCGCTGCGCCTCTATCGCGCCGTGCCTGAGCCATGAGGGAACTCAAAACACAAACTCAGCGGATGCAAAAGGCTGCCGCGATACCGATAGCCCACGGGCGCGCGACTCTCCGAGTCGCGGATTCTCTTCTCGCCCGAGGCCTGACGCGGCTCAGAGAACCGCGCTCCTCCCGCTTCACCGGCACGGCCCCGTTCCTTACCTGACTGCCAACATGTTTTCGACATGAAACCCCTGACACTGTGCGCCGCCCTCTGCGGCACGGCGTTCGTTGCCCATGCCGTCATCGTCACCGAACCGACGCGCACCTACGCGGTCGGTTACAACCTCGCGGACGTGGTGAATCCCGGCGCCTTCTTCCAGCAGACCATCACCGACTCCGCCATCGTGTCGCTGACGGATGTGCGGGTGGGCCTGCACTTGGTCGGGCGAGGCGTTGGTGGATTTGCCGGCGAACTCGTCGTGTCGCTGAACAAGGACCTGAGCGTGACCAGCCTGTTGTTGAACCGCGTCGGTGTGTCCGCCGGGAACTCATTTGGGTTCGGCTACGACGGTTGGAATGTCACCCTCGCCGATGGCGGGGCCGGCGGCGACATCCACGAGGCTTCCCTCGTGTCCGGCATCCTCACCGGCGAATTCGCCCCCGACGGCCGCACCTCGCCGGCAAGCGCGCTTCGGCCGGCCCTGCTCGGCGTCTTCAACGGCGGAACGGGCAACGGTGACTGGTATCTGAGTGTCGCCGATGTTGCGGCCGGCGGGACGATGCGCCTCGAAAGCTGGTCCCTGACGCTGACCGGAGACAACGGGGCGCCGGCGGTGCCTGAAGCAGGTCCGTGGGCAGCTGGGTTGGTGCTGGCCGCCCTGGTTGGTGGAAACCGGCTGTGGTCGAGGCGACGTCCGGAAGCGGTGGCCGGCTGACTCACCCGGTTTGGGGCGAGCGCCAGGAGAACACTTACCGCAGAGCGCCGCGTCAGATGCGCAGGAACAGCTTCCGGCGCTCCATCCAGAGCAGGATGAGCCAGATGACCAAGAAGGTTGCGGCGCCGTGAAAGAACGGTTCGTAGGCTTGGCCGGCGAACGCGAAGAAGTTCTGGCCGAGATGGGTTTTCAGGTTGCGGGCGATGAAGCCGTCCCACAGGTGCGCGATGCAGTAAGCAAAGATGGAGTTCAGCCCGATCACGCGCAGGGGGAACGACCAGGCGCGGAACTCGAGCACATCGACCACCGTGTAAAAGCCTGCCAGCAGCAGGAGGCACCAGCCACCGCTGAACAGCGTCCAGCTCGGTGTCCAGATGCGTTTCACGACCGGACAAATTCCCGCCGCGCCGAGGCCCCAGCCGGCGGCGAGGGCGACCACCCCGGCGATGGCCAGCCACTTGATGCGGGCTCCGGGTGTCCGTTCGCTGCGGATGACGCCGCCGGCAAGCAGGCCGAGCAGCATGGTGCCCAGCGTGGGGATGAAGCTGAGGGTCGAATAGCCGCCGCCGTTGAATTCCCACGGCTTGGGCCGGGGAAACCAGTTCAGGATCACCTTATCGGCGGCCCACGCGAGGTTGCTGTTCTTCTGCCAGTGGGCGGCGAAGCCGCTGTGGCCGTGTTCCTGGAGCCACTGCGCGGAGACGCCGACCTTGTCGTAGGCAAAATCGGGCACCACCGGATAAAGCGCGAAGGCGAGCCAGTAACCGAAGAGGATCACGCCAAGGGCTAGCCATTGCGTCCGCACGCGGGCAAAACCGAGCGCGAACAGCAGCGGATAGCCTAGACCGATCTGCGACAGGGTGTCCTCCAGGGTCCAGTTGGTCTGGCCCGAATGGGTGGAGCGCAGGGCGACCCCCAGCAGCACCAGAATCAGTGCCCGCCCGAGTCCGTGCAGCCACATGCCGAGCGGCGTCTGGCCGCGGGCGATGCGGGCCGCGATGGAGAAGGGCAACGCGACGCCGACCAGAAACGAGAAGGACGGCTGGATCAGGTCGTGCAGCACGCAGCCGACCCATTCGACGTGGTCCTGATGCCGCGCGAGGAAATCCCAGAACCCACTCGCCGACCCGGCCTGCCGGAGGTTCTCGGCCACGCGGCCGAAGTGAAACAGTTCCCCGATCATCAGGAACATCACGAAGCCGCGGTAGGCATCCATCGACGCAAGACGCGGGGGCGCGGCGGGTTTGGCGGGGGCCGGATTCTGCGGGGCGGGGGCGGTGGTCACGGCGGGCATCCTAGCCCCTGGGCCAGCCGGTTGTCAGCCCCGGTCATGGGGAGGCCCAATACATCGGCTCAGGCCGAGCCGGCCGCGAAGCCGCCCCTACTCGTGGTGAGTCACTTTCTGAATCAGGGATTTCGAATCCCAGCCGAACGGGCCGTGTGGGTGTCATGGCCCACGTCGGAAGGGCTAGGGTTTCGAGGCATCGTTCAGTTTGCCCTCGGAAACAGGAGGAGAAAGCGGAATCCGGAAGTCGAAAACGGAGTTCGTAACAACCGAACTGGGCGCATTGGTGGAGGCGTCCTCGCGAGCGAGGCGGTAATACTGGATCAGTTCGGTGATAACCGGGCGAATCACCGGCAATGACCGAGGCCCGTTGTAGCGTCGGCCGTTGAAATAGAACATCGGCGTTCCTTCAACGCCAATGGCGTCACCTTCGGCCAATTGTCTTTCCACCTGTGGTTTGAAGCGGCGTTCGTCGAGAGCTCTGGTAAACTCCTGCACGTCCAAGCCGATGCGCTCGGCTCTGCGTATGAGCGAATTGCGGTCGAGTTCCGCGCTGTTGGCGAAGATCGCATCATGCATTTCCCAGAATTTACCCTGCGCCTGAGCCGCAAGCGTCGCCTCCGCGGCCAGAAAGGCGTGTTCGTGAAAGGGCAGGGGAGCCTGCTTGAAGACCAGGCGGATATCGTCAGGGAACTCGGCCAGCAGCGAGTGCACCCAGCGCGAGGCATCGCCACAGTAGGAGCATTGGAAGTCCGAGAACTCCACGATCGTGATGGGGGCGGTGGCCGGACCGCGGGTGGGGTCCCCTGCAATGGGAATCGATACCGCGATGTTCTCCAACAGGGGACGCTCGCTGCCCGCCTCCGGAAGCGGACGGGGTTGGGGCGGAGGAACCACGGCCAGCATGGCTGAGCGGGCCTTTTCCCGATTGTCGCCGGCGCGAACTCGTTCCAATAGGGCCTTGCCGCGGTGGGAGCATTGGACACATGGCATCACCGCCAAGCAGCGGGCCATCACCATGTGGCAACCGCAGCCGCATCCCTCCTTGGCGAGGATTCCCACCACAACGTCATGCTGTTCGTCGCTCAAGCCCGACACATCGAAGTCCGGAGGGAGCAGGCCGATCGGCTTGATGCTTGGTTCATCTGCGGCCAAATACGCGGCGGCGGCAGTCCAGAGGAATGCCCTGCACACCCATCGCCACAGCCGATGGATGCACCCGGCTGAAAACCGCTGCGAATTGTCGGTTGGCATGGACGAGGCCCGTCAGTTGTAGCTGCGGCGCAAGGTGGGGAAGGGATTCGCATCCTCGCAGATCGGCTTCACGAAAGAGCCAACCATCCCTGTGACACCGGAGATATCCACCAGCGAAACGATGGCGAGGGTATCCTGCGCCACCACGAATCCGTTGGCCTTTGCCATTTCGTCCAGTTGGATCAGGCCCCATTGTTCCTTTAGATAGCGGGCCACTTCAGGGCGGAAACGGCGGTTGATTTCGCGATCAATCTCGTCGCTGGTCTGTTTGGCGAAGTCGTCGGCAAAGAGGCTGGCGAAGTTGTTTCCTGCCTCATACAGCGTGGACACCACCTCGACGGCTTCCTTCACTTGCCCGGCGCGATGGGCGACCTTGCGGATGAGGGTGGCGTCCTTGGCCAGCTGGGCGGGTTTGATCGTCTGCATGACATTGACGGCCTTGACGAACGCATTTCCCAGCTTGGAGCCGCCGGTCATCGTCTTGCCGGCGACCTTGACAGTCTGCGCGCCGGCCGTGGTGGCGCCGGTGGCTGGCGTGGCCAGTCCCAAGGTGGCGATGTTGGCGGCGACGGTCACGGTCGAGAGAACCTGGTCGGAGACTGCCATCGCACACTCGGCCTCGGTTTTGGCGCAGGCGGCGCCGCAATTTACCCATCCAGGCGGCGTGTTCTGCCAACAAACCGGGCCCACGCCGGTAAAGCCCGGCTTGCAGCGCGGATAGCAGAGGCCCGCATCCTGTTCCAAACCATTGGCGCAGACCATCGGCTCGCCCGCGCCCCTTGTGTAGGTTGGCTTCGTGCAGCCGGTTCCGGTGTCCGTCCATCCCGGAGGGCAGTCCGGGCTGCAGACGCAGCAGCCCACCGCGTGGAAACCCGGTTTGCACTTGGGATAAATGACGGCTCCCGATTGTTCACAGCCCTGCGGGTTGTCCCTCACGCACCGCGCCATTGCCCCGTCGAGGTTGAAGCCGTCACCGAACTTCCATGGGTAGCCGGCGCCGCGGCCATAGGGCGCCGGTTTTTGGCAAAACGCTCCAATGTCGGTGAATCCCGGCGGGCATTTTGCCCAGCAAACCGGACCGGCGGCACCGTAGCCGTCCTTGCACTTCGGGTAGCAGAGCAAACCGTCCTTCTCCAAACCGTTCGCGCATTCGCTCAGTGGCACGCCGACGCCGCGGCCGTAACTCTGCCGCCAGCAGAACGGCAGCTTGGCACCCGTGGCCTCGGTCTTGATCCACTTCATGACGGCGAGTTTGTCGCTCTCATCCATGTCGGGCACGACTACCTCGAAGACTTTCTTGCCCGCGACCGGGGCACCGGGCGCTGCGGGTGCGGGTTGGCCCGGCCGCGAATTGGGCGTCTTGGAATCCTCTTTCTTTTCCGCCCGCTGGCCGCCGAACGGCCGGACCGGAGCCATTTCCGCGCGGGCCACTTGGGCCAGCACGCCCTTCGTGGTTCCCTGGGTGAACTTCACCTCCTTGGTGTAGAGGTCCAGTTGCACCTGGATTTCCCGGCTCGGATCGTTGAGATAAACCGACCATTCATCCCGGCCGGTTTCCGTGAACTCAAAGCGCTTTTCCCCTTTGGCTCCGGCTTCAATCCAACTCTTGTCCGCTACCTGCCGGAACAGGCCACGCTGTTTGTCTTCGGTGGTGAACTGGACCAGGGTGACATTCTGCCCGTTGACCTGAGCGCAAACTGAAGTCAGCCCGAAAACCACCCAGGCAAGAAGCAGGGCAAAGATCAACCTTGGTCCGGAGCCGGACATGAGTGGTGGTCCGGCAGGTGGCAATGCCGAGTCGCTTCGAGGAGATGAGGGCATGAGGGGGAAGATTGGCTGTTTGAGGATGATTGCCGACCTGAACTAAGGTCAATAGGCCGTTTTAGGCGCCTTACCGGCTCAGGCCAAGTTCAGGGGGTAGCCGGGGCCAGCTCGAACGACCAGAACGCGTCACCCTTGAAACCCTGTAGTTCCGCGCCGAGATCCGCAGGACGGAGATATTGGCCGGTCGCCTTGTTGCGCAACCGGACCAAGGCTCCAAACATCACCGGTTTGCCCTGATCCTTCACATGGAGGGGTTGCAGCAGCCAGGTATGCAGTTCGGGTCCGGCTGAACCATCCACCAACGCGACGCGTCCGCCGACCACTCCCAACCAAGCGGCGGCCGGCGGCTGCGCTTCGGCCGAGCGCAGCACCACTTCCATGCCGTCGCGGAACGTCATGCCGGCCACATCGTTATCCAACACAAACACGGCCGCCCCCGCGGCGTCGGCCGCTTTGGTCGGGACGGCCAGCCCGCCGGCGGATTGCAGTCGCCCGAGGTAGCCGCCCTCCGGGTGACCCAGGCGGACGCGGGCATCCTTGGCGGGGAGGTGGGACTTGGCGAGGTTGGTCACCATGCCGCCGAGGTTGTTGAGGGTCTCACAGCCGGTGCTGAACAGGAGGAGGAAAAGGCCGCAGGCCGAGGCGGTGACGGTTGGGTGAAGTTTCATTGGAGTCCAGTTAGGAGGGAATGCGAGTGCATCGACGCAGAGGTCGTGGTCTCTGCGGGCAACTTAGCCCGTGGGCCAGCCAGTTGTCATCCTCGGTCATGGTGAGGCTAAGTCCCACGCCTGAAAAGGCGGAGTTGTCTGTGTTCGCGGGAAAACGCGTGCCCAGCTCCCGTGTCTCCGCTTGAATCCGCTCAATGCACTTCCGTCGTTGGCAACGTCACCCCGCACTTTTGGCTGCGATGGTGGTCGGCTTGGCTTCCGTCTTGGCCGCTGACAAGCCGGCGCCGGTTCCTTCCGGGCCGCAGACGGACGGCGCCTTCCACAAGGTCATTCTCGATTCGGACCGTGACCTCAATGGCGACGGAGCCGTGGATGACGTCATTGCGGACCCGATGGAAATCGCCGTGGCGCCGGATGGCCGGGTGTTTTTCATTGAGCGCGCCGGCGTGGTGAAGATCTGGAAACCGGACACCAAGACCACGGTGATCGCGGCGAGGCTGGAGGTGTTCAAAGAGCTGGAGGACGGGTTGCTCGGGATCGCGCTCGACTGGAAGTTCGCGGAGAACCGCTGGGTTTACCTGTTCCATTCCGAACCCGCGACACGCCAGGTCGAGGGCGTCGGCAAGATGGGGGACAACCTCGTGTCCCGCTTCACGCTGCAGGGCGACACGCTGGACCTGACGTCGCGTAAGGAACTGCTCCGCATCCCCACCCAGCGTGAACAGTGCTGCCATTCCGCCGGATCGCTGGATTTCGACGCGCAGGGCAATCTCTACGCCGCGACCGGCGACAACACGCATCCGGGCGAGTCCGACGGTTTCACGCCGGTGGACGAACGCGACGGGCGCGGGCCGTGGAACGCCCTCAAGTCCGCCGCCAACGCCAACGACCTTCGTGGCAAAATCCTCCGCGTGCATCCCGAGCCCGACGGCACGGCAACCATTCCCAAGGGCAATCTGTTCCCGCCCGGCACGCCGAACACGCGGCCGGAGATCTACGTGATGGGCAACCGCAACCCTTGGCGCCTCGCCGTGGACCGCCGCAGCGGCTTCCTCTACTGGGGCGAGGTTGGGCCCGACGCGGGCGGTCCGAGCGAAAACCGCGGCCCGGCCGGCTTCGACGAAATCAACCAAGCCCGGGCCGCCGGCAACTTCGGCTGGCCGCTCATCATCGCCGACAACAAGCCCTATCGCCGCTTCGACTTCGCGACCGGCATGAGCGGCGAGGCGTGGGATCCGCTGAAGCCGCTGAACGAATCGCGCTACAACACCGGTCCGAAGGAACTGCCGCCCGCCCAGCCGGCGTTCATCTGGTATCCGTATTCGGCCTCGACCCGCTTCCCGGTGGTGAGGGACGGCGGCCGCACGGCCTGCGCGGGACCGGTCTATTACTTCGACGAGAAGCTGGCTTCGCCGACGAAGTTGCCGCGCGAGTTCGAGCGCACGCTGTTCATCTACGAATGGTCGCGGAACTGGATCATCGCCGTGCATCTCGACCATGAGAACCGCATCGCAAAGAAGCCTGATGGTGCGCTGCACATGGAGCGTTTCTGTCCGCAGATGACCTTTATGCGCCCCACCGATCTCGCCATCGGTCCTGACGGTTGTCTTTACGTGCTGGAAAACGGCACCGCGTGGGTCGGCAACAAGGACACGCAGTTGGTGCGGATCGAGCACCGGCCCTGACATCCCCTGACGCCCAGAACCAGCCTCATGCCGGATCTGCCCAATCATTATGCCGTGCTCGGTCTCGGCCGCCGCTGCACGGAGAACGAGATCCGTGAGGCGTATCGCCTGCTGGCGAAGCTCCATCATCCCGACCGCAACGGTGGCTCGGCCGAATCGGTGGCGCGGACGCAGGAGTTGAACGCCGCCTACGAGACGCTCGCCGATCCCGACCGTCGCCGCGAATACGACGAGGCCGTGTCGGCGAACCAGACGCGAGGCGCAGGGCGGGGGACCCGGAGCGTGCCACCCATTACGCAGGAAATTCATCTGCGGCTGGAGGAATTCTTCCGCGGGGCTTCGCTGGAGGTGACCGTCAACGATGCGGGCAACTCGGCCGGACCGGAAGTGTATCCCTTGGACGTTCCCCCCGGCACCGCGCCCGGCACGCGTTTCCGGCTCCGGCGCGATGGGGTGGCGGGCGGAGGCATCGTGGTGGTCCGGGTCCGGGCCCGCCCGGATTTCCGCTTCAAGGTCCGCGGTTCCGATCTGAAAGCCGACCTGAAGATCACGGCGCAGCGGGCGAAACTGGGCGGGACCGAATGGGTGGCCAGCGCGACGGGCGGGAAGCAGCGGGTCCAGTTCCCGGCCGGAGTTGCCCGGGGCGAAATCCTGCGGCTCGAAGGCGAAGGCCTGCCGAAATCGCGCGGCGGGCGCGGCGACCTGCTGGTCCGCGTCATGTATCGGCCGGACGTCACCGTGCGCCGGCGATGACGGTTGCCGCGCTCGCCGTGCGGGCCTTATCCGCCTACGCTCCCCGACATGCCGCTCCGAATTCTTGCTGACCTCGCCTTGCCGGCGGACGCCCTGGAAGCGCTCCGGGCCGGCACGCGGGACCACACGCTGCTGCTGCCCGCCCGGCCGGCCGCCTCCGTGCTGGCCAAGGGTGAACCCGACCCGCAACTGACGACCGCCGACGTGGTGTTTGGGCAGCCGGATGCACCCGCCCTGTTGGCCTCCGCCAGCGTCCGGTGGGCGCACATCAGTTCCGCCGGAATCACCCGTTACGACACGGTGACCTTTCGTGATGGCGCGCGGGCGCGCGGCCTGATGCTCAGCAACAGCTCCAGCGTTTACGACGAAGCCTGCGCCGTTCACGGGCTGTCGTTTCTGCTCGCCCACGCCCGCCAGCTTCCCCGCGGGCTGGCCACCCGCACGCCGAACGGTTCGACGGAATGGAATTCTCTCCGCGCCGCGAGCGGAACCTTGCGGGGCGAAACGGTCCTGCTGGTGGGCTTTGGCGCGATTGCCCGCCGGCTCGCCGAATTGCTCCGGCCGTTCGGAGTCAACCTGATCGCCTTTCGCCGGCAGCCGCGCGGGGACGAAGGCATGCCCGTGGTCACGGAAGGCGGCTTGGCTGAGGCCCTGTCGCAGGCGGACCATGTGGTGAACATCCTGCCGGAAAGCGATTCGACGCGGCGGTTTTTCGGGCAGGATCGCTTCGGGCAGTTTCGGCGCGGCGCGACGTTCCACAATCTCGGCCGCGGGGCCACGGTGGATCAGTCGTCCCTGGTCGCGGCCCTGCATTCGGGCCAAGTCGGGGAGGCGTGGCTTGATGTGACGGATCCGGAGCCGCTGCCGGAGGATCATCCGCTGTGGCGGGCGCCGAATTGCTTCATCACCCCGCATGTGGCCGGCGGCCACGCGGGCGAGGCAGTGCACCTCGTCCGCCATTTCCTGGCGAACCTGGACCGTTTTGTCCGTGGCGAACCGTTGCTGGACCGCGTGTTTTGAGCGCAACGTGGCATCGTTTCTAACCTAGGTGAGGTTGGCCGGCAGCAACGCTTGGGGAAGCGTTCGGCCAGCGGTGGAAGGGCGGGCCGGACCAATGTGCTGCCGGCATCCTGCCGGCAGCGGCGGCACCGGACCGCCACAGGCTTGGACAAGGTGTGCGGATCGGGCCCGTGGCTCTGGCCGTAGGCCACCGCGCCGCCGGGGTGGGCTTTCGCCCAGAGCCACCGGCCCGATCCGTCGCCCCCCTGGAAAACTGAGTCCCCACCCATGCCGGCCCCTGCCGGCAAGATGCCGGCAGCACTATGGCTGGGGGCCGGCAACCACGATGAACAGATGCAGCCGCGTGTTTTGAATCGCGGAATGCACCGTTGAGCCCTGGGCGCCGTCGCCGGTAGCGTTGTTGACCTGATGAGCAAGCCCGCCTGTCCGATGTGCGAAATGACCGAAGTATTGGAACACGCCTCCCGCTGGGAATGCGTGACCTGTGGCCACGAGTGGGACCGGGCCGCGGAGCCGGAGGCCCCGGAGGGACCGCGGGTCGTCAAGGATGCCCACGGCAATGTCCTCGCCGATGGTGACTGCGTCATCCTGATCAAGGACCTGAAACTCGGCGGCGGCAGCCAGGTGCTGAAAGGCGGTTCGAAATCCAAACCGATCAAGCTGGTGGAGGGCGATCACGAGATCTCCTGCAAGGTGGACGGCATCGCGGTCGGGTTGAAGGCCTGTTTAGTGAAGAAAGCCTGAAACCGGCGGCTGGCCGTTCAGGAAGCGATTTCGCAGACTCCCCCCATGCCTGCCACACCCGACCTCGTTGCCGTGGCCGCCGAACTGGGCCTGCCCACGGTCCGCCGGCACATCCTGCTGTGCGCGGATCCGTCGAAGCCCAAGTGCTGTGCCGGCGGGGACAGCCTCGCAGCGTGGGAGTTCCTCAAGCGCCGGCTCAAGGAACTGGGACTCGTCGGCCCGCAGGCCACCGTGGCCCGGACCAAGGCCAACTGCCTGCAGGTTTGCGCCCGCGGCCCCATCGCGGTGGTCTATCCCGAGGGCGTGTGGTATCACTCGTGCACGCCCGAGGTGCTTGAACGCATCATTCAGGAACATCTGATCCATGGCCGCCCCGTCACCGAATTCGCCTTCGCCCGGAACCCGCTCTGCGGAAGCGTCGCGGGACGGTGACCAACTGGACTTCTTCCGCACGCTCTGGTCGCCCATCGTGCGGGTGTTCCGGCCGGAAAAGCCGACCAGCGACGCGGTGGCCGTGGATGAGATGGCCCTGCCGCCCGGCACCACCTCGGTGACCTATCTGCGGCATCCGCGGGCCAAGCGCTATCGGCTGGCCTTCCGCCGTGACGGCACCGCCCGCTGCACCATCCCAAGGCGCGGCACGCTGGCCGAGGCCCGTCGCTTTGTGGCCGAGAACGAGACCTGGCTGGTCGAGCGGCTCCAGCGCCATCTCGCGGCCAACACCGGGCCCAAGGAACTCCGTCCCGGAGGCACGGTCTGGCTGGGCGGCAACGAGGTGGCCGTCGAGGTGGCGCCGGAAGGCGAACGCTGGTGTCTGCGGCTGGGGCCGGTCAAAGCCGTGCTGGCCAGCGCCGATGGCGATCTCCGGCCCGCGGCCGAGGCGGCCCTGCGGAAGTTCGCGGCG
>OFDN01000199.1_pt1 | contig 57902 bp, 59 predicted proteins | sample 1520971 | NCBI WGS metagenome assembly OFDN01 (sample SAMEA94257418, study PRJEB24077) | hot springs metagenome | biome: Aquatic biome; feature: Geographical feature; material: Water | place: India | collected 2012-06-12 | depth 5 m | reverse complement strand
AACTGCGCCTAGGCCTGTCGGCCAAGGCTTCGTATCCTCTCCCAACGGGAGAGGGGATATCTCACGCAAAGACGCGAAGGCGCAAAGGAAAGTGAAAAAGAGCGAAGCTCCTCGAAAGCACCGTCACCCTGAACTCGTTTCAGGGTCCATTTGTCAGCCCATCCCTGCGCTGGTTGTGACAAGCCAAGCCGTGACGCGTGGTTGCTTGTTCTTTCGCGCAATGGGTGCGGCTGCAAGATGGACCCTGAAACGAGTTCAGGGTGACGGTGCTTTTGAAGCGAGCTTCGCTCCTTCCCCTCCCCTTCGTGTCTTCGCGTCTTCGTGCGAACCCAATAATCCCGACCGTGCATTAAATGCTGTCATCTGGTCTCTCTACGGAATATGCAGGAACAGCATGGCACACCCCTTGTAAATATACCGAGGAATCAATGTCTAAAGTCACCCTATATGGCATCCCCAACTGCGACACCGTCAAAAAGGCCCGCACCTATCTCGACGGGCGGGGTGTGGGTTATCATTTCCATGATTATAAAAAGGCAGGCGTCGAGGCCGCCGATCTGGAACGTTGGATTGCGCAGGTCGGCTGGGAGAAATTGCTGAACAAGGCGGGCACCACGTTCAAGAAGCTGCCCGATGCAGACAAGGCCGATATTGACGAGAAAAAGGCCATCGCCCTGATGCTGGCCAACCCGTCGATGATCAAGCGTCCGGTGGTCGAGGGCGGGGCGTCGTTGCTGGTCGGGTTCAAACCGGACATCTATGATGCGGAGAAATTCTGAAGCGGTGGGCAGCGGCTGTCATCGCACTGACACAGCAGCGCGCAATAGACGGCGCATGCGCTATCTTGTCCCGATGCTTTCCGCCGCCCTATTGTCCGCCTGTTCGATTACGGAGAGCAAAGCCATGGAAAAACCCCTCGACGGTCCGGTGCTGGTAATAGCCCATCGCGGTGCGAGCGGGGAGCGGCCGGAGCATACGCTGGGTAGCTACACATTGGCCATCGAACAGGGTGCGGACTTTATCGAGCCGGACCTCGTCCTGACCAAGGACGGGATATTGGTCGCGCGGCACGAAAACGAAATTTCTGAAACGACCGATGTAGCCGCCCGCCCCGAATTTGCTGGACGCAAGACGAGCAAGACGATTGACGGCCAGACGATGACCGGCTGGTTCACCGAAGATTTCACGCTTGCCGAACTCAAGACCCTGCGCGCCAAGGAACGGCTGCCGCAACTGCGCAAGGCCAATATGGCCTTTGACGGGCAGTTTGAAATTCCGACCTTTGAAGAGATATTGGACCTTGCCAAGGCGCAGAGTGCGAAGACCGGGCGGACCATCGGCATCTATCCCGAAACCAAACATCCCAGTTATTTTGCCTCCATCGGCCTGCCGCATGAGGCGCCGTTGCTTGCCCTGCTCGAACGCTATGGCCATGTCGACAAAAACGCGCCGGTGTTCATCCAGTCGTTCGAGGTCGAAAATCTGAAGGCATTACGCAGCAAGACGAAGGTGCGGTTGATCCAGTTGATGGATGAAAAGGGCAGCCCGCCCGACCGGCCCGACCTGACCTATCCCGAAATGGCGACCGCCGAGGGACTGAAGGCCGTTGCGGCCTATGCCGATGGCGTCGGGCCGAACAAGGCGCTGGTCATCCCGCGCACCTTGCTCGGCAATCTGGGCGAGCCGACCATGCTGGTCCGCGACGCGCACAAGGCCGGTCTTGCCGTCCACCCATGGACCTTCCGCCGCGAAAACTACTTCCTGCCGCTCAGCGCCAAATCGGGCATCGACCCGCGTGCCGTCGGCGATGTGGCAACCGAGATCCGCGCCTATCTGGCGACCGGCATCGACGGATTTTTCAGCGACAATGTCGCCGAGGCTGTGGCCGCGAAAAAGTGAAGGCCTGAACAGGATAGCCGGGGAGCGTTGTTCAGGCCTTCGGTGCTGCGCGGCACTTTGCGGTGGGAGGGGTTAGGGGGTCAGTCTATGTCTTTCTGCCAGCGGAAGACCTCTTCCAGCGGCTTGTTGAAGACATGGGCGATGCGGAAGGCGACCTCCAGCGAGGGGGAGTATTTGCCTTGCTCGATGGCGGCGATGGTTTGCCTCGTGACGCCAACGCGGTCGCCCAGTTCGCCTTGCGTCATTTCGTACATCAGAAAGCGGAGCATCCGGATGTCGTTGGTGAAGGGAAGTTCAGCCATGGCTCAATATCCACGGCGGTAATAATAGAGTTGCGAGCCGACGCGGACGAGTTCTGCGATGACGACGGTGGCCATCAGCAGGTTGAGATAGACGCCCGGGCTGAACCGGTAGAATATGGCGATCATGTTGATCCATGCGCCGAGGACCAGCGGGTAATAAGCAAGGTGCGTGCCGCGGATGTGGATGCTCCGCTCGCGCTCGTCTTCCTTGAGATTCGCTTCCTTCGGCGCGCGGATCGCAAAGAAAGTTGCCGTCGCGACCATGACGACGACGATGATGACGGTCACCGGCACAAGCATCCCCGCAACCGCCGCGACTCCGGCGTCGGTGGAGACCATCGCCCAGGGGTAGGCGAGGAAATACCAGCCAAAGGCGAATGCGAGGGCCAGGAAAGCGGCCCAATGGGTTTTTTCGCGGAACGACATAGCGTGAACTCCTATGTTAACTGATTCGCACTTAATGTTAGCTATTCTTAACACAGAGTCAAACATTAATAACACAACTCCGGTTCAGGCTTTTGTCCAGTTAATTTAGCCGCTAAGCCCCCGCCCCATGTCCACTCGCCCCCAAACACTCACTTTCGACACGTCAACCAGCCGTGCGAACCCCACCCCCCAACCGATGAAACGGCTTACCGTGCCGAGGATCCGGCAGCGAAAGGGCGGTGAGCCGCTGGTCATGCTGACGGCCTATACGGTCCGCATGGCTCAACTGTTGGACCCGCATTGCGACATGCTGCTGGTCGGTGATTCGCTGGGGCAAGTCATTTACGGTTTGCCGCACACCGTCGCTGTGACCATGGAAATGATGGCCGCCCATGGCGCTGCGGTAGTTCGCGGAAGCTACCACGCTGCCGTTATCGTCGACATGCCCTTTGGATCTTACGAGGCATCGCCCGAACTGGCCTTCGCCAACGCAGCGCATCTGCTGAAGGAAACCGGCGCCGCAGCCGTCAAGATCGAAGGCGGGCGGGTGCTTGCCCCGACCGTAGAGTTTCTGACCTCCCGCGGCATTCCGGTCATGGCGCATGTCGGATTGACCCCGCAAGCCGTGAACATTCTGGGCGGCTATGGCGTCCGGGGCAAAAGCCCGGAAGAAGCCAAGTCCATCGTGGAAGATGCAGTTGCCATGTCCGAGGCGGGCGCCTTTTCCATGGTTATCGAAGGCGTGTTGGAGCCTATTGCCATCGAGATTACGAACAAGATTGCCTGTCCGACTATCGGCATCGGCGCGTCGGCGCAATGCGATGGCCAGGTGCTGGTAACCGAAGACATGCTCGGCCTGTTCGACCGCGTGCCCAAATTCGTCAAAAAGTTCGGCAATATGGGCGTCTCGGTGGAAGAGGCGGTGCGCGAATATGCCAGCGGTGTCCGCGACCGCAGTTTCCCCGGTCCGGATCAACTCTATCAACCGGGTTGAAGCAGGGCTGGCCTATCGGCACAACTCCCGCTAAGGACGACGCTAGCGGGTGCAAGCCCTTATATAGTTAATACCCAATTTCGGAGGCCCTTTTGGCTTTGACACCGACTGATAAGCGCGCCGGAAGCGATGAAGCTTTCCTGCGCGAAGTGGACGATGCAGTCCGCGCGAGCGATCTGACAAGCTTCTGGACACGCTACGGCCGCTGGCTGCTTGCGGCCTTGGTTGCCGGCTTGCTGGCGTTTGGCGGCTACATTATTTACAAGAACCAGCTACAGGCTGCGGCAGATAAGCAAAGCGAAGAGTTTGTCGATGCCATGGACAAGCTGCGCGCCGGTCAGCAAAAAGAGGCACGTGCCAAGCTCGCCACTCTCGCAAAGGCGGATCAGCCGGGCTACCGCGCCATGGCGCAATTGGTGGAAGCCAATTTGCTTGGCGAAGATGGTAAAACCAAAGAAGCCATTGCTCTTTACGCTAAGGTAGCAGGCGATAGCAGCCTGCCCCAAACCTTCCGCGATCTTGCGCTTATCCGGCAAACAAGTGCCGAATTTGACACGCTTGCACCCCAAGCTGTCGTTGATCGGCTAAAGCCCCTTTCAACGCCTGGTCATGCATGGTTCGGTAGCGCAGGCGAGTTGACTGCCTTGGCCTATATCAAAATGGGCAAGGACAATCTCGCCGGACCGATTTTCGCACAAATTGCCAAGCAGGAAGGCCTGCCACCAAGCTTACGCAGCCGTGCCCAACAAATGGCCGGTGCGATGGGTATCGATACTGTTCAGGTTGATGAAAAGAAAAATACGGCAACTGCATCAGCCGACAACGCGACCAAGGGAGAGTGATTAAGTGAAGATCAGCGCAAAATTGCTACTGGCTCTTGCCGTATCTGCATCGCTTGGCGGCTGCGCCGTGTTGGATGGCGTGCGCGGCGATGCGGGCAAGAAAAACAATACCCCGACCGTTGGCAACCGCGTCGATATTCTGGGGACCGAACGCGACATGGAAGTCGATCCCGCGCTTGCTAATGTGGCGGTTATCCTGCCTCCGGCCGTAGTCAACGAAGCATGGGCCCAGCCGGGTGGAAATGCCTCCAAATCCCCTGGCCATGTCGAATTGGGACAAGGGCTATCCCGCATCTGGAGCGCCAATGTCACTGGCGCGAACCCGCGGGCACGTCTCGCCGCAAGCCCGGTTGTTAGCGATTCGCGCGTCTATGTCGTCGACACAACCGCGCGCGTCACCGCTCTCGATGCGAACAGCGGTGCCCAGATTTGGTCCAATGCTCTCGAGATTGATGACGATGGAAAGCCCTCACGCTTCGGCGGAGGGGTCAGCGCGACCAGCACCATGGTTTTTGCCACCAACGGCGTTGGTGATGTTGCGGCGCTTGCCGCCGACACGGGTGCGCTGAGTTGGAAAAAGCGCCCGGCAGGACCGCTGCGGGGAGCCCCGACGCTTTCGAATGGCAATGTCTATGTAATGACACAGGACAACCAGATTTACGCCCTTCGCCAGACCGATGGCGAGGCACAGTGGAATGAAGCAGGCCCTGTTTCCGCGTCCGGCATTTTCGGAGTCGGCGCACCTGCGGCGGCCCAAGGCACCATTATCGCCGGTTATTCCAGCGGCGAACTGGCCGCATACCGCTACGAAAACGGGCGTAGCCTTTGGACCGATACGCTGTCGCGCACAGCTATGTCGACGTCTGTTTCGACTCTTACCGATATTGATGCCGATCCGGTGATTGACCGTGGCCGGGTCTTTGCCTTGGGCAAAGGCGGCCGTATGGCATCATATGAATTGGTGACGGGCCAGCGCATCTGGGAAATTAACATTGCCGGCATCTCCACGCCGGTTACCGCGGGCGAGTGGGTCTTTGTCATGACCGACGAAGCACGTCTTCTATGCGTGGCACGCTCCAGCGGAAAGATACGCTGGATTTCCAAGTTGCAGCGGTACGACAATGAAGAAAAGAAAAAGGGCCCCATCAGTTGGTATGGTCCTGTACTCGCGGGAGGCCGCTTGATTGTGGCCAGCTCGCGCGGCAACATCTGGTCGATTTCTCCTGCTGAAGGTACGGCGAGTGAAGTTTTCGATCTCAAATCGCCCGTGTCGCTCGCGCCAATTGTCGCGAACAACACGCTTTACATTCTCGACGATTCAGGCCGCATTTCGGCCTTTCGCGGGTAACTTTAAGGAGTAGTGCCGGCATGTTGCCGACGGTAGCCATTATCGGTCGGCCTAATGTCGGCAAGTCGACATTGTTCAACCGCTTGGTCGGCAAAAAACTTGCGCTTGTCGATGACACACCCGGTGTCACGCGCGACCGGCGGGAGGGACAGGGTCGACTGTTCGACCTAGAATTCACCATCGTCGACACGGCTGGTTATGAGGATGAAGATCCTGACACACTGCCCGGTCGCATGCGGATGCAAACCGAAGCTGCGATAGCCGGTGCTCAGGTTGCGCTTTTCCTGATCGACGGGCGAGTAGGTGTCACACCGCTCGATGAAGAAATAGCGCGCTGGCTGCGCGGCAGCGCAACCCCCGTCGTTCTTGCCGTAAACAAGGCGGAGGGGAAGCAAGGCGACAATGGTATCCTCGAAAGCTATGCGCTCGGCTTTGGCGATCCCATTGCGATCAGCGGTGAACATGGCGAAGGCATGGCCGACCTGTTCCAAGCACTGTTGCCACACATTGATGGCGGCGCCTTCGAAGTCCAGGATCCGGAAGCACCTGACGCCATTTTAAAGTTGGCAATCGTCGGACGTCCTAATGCGGGCAAGTCGACTTTGATTAATAAATTGCTGGGCGAAAACCGACTGATTACCGGTCCAGAAGCAGGAATTACACGCGATAGCATTTCTATCGATTGGATCTGGACCGATCCCGATCCCAAGCAGGGCGAGCCCGATGAGGAAGGTAATATTCCGCCCCTTCTGACCGAACGCCGGGTGCGTCTGATCGATACGGCCGGAATGCGAAAACGCGCCAAAGTTCAGGACAAGCTTGAGAAATTATCCGTAGCCGATGCACGTCATGCGATCGACTTCGCCGAGGTGGTCGTTCTTCTGCTCGATGCAACCAAGGGTCTGGAAGTGCAGGACCTGAAAATTGCCGATCATGTCATTCAGGAAGGGCGCGCGCTCATTATCGCCATTAACAAATGGGATGTTGCCGAAAACGCGAGCAGCCTGTTCAACGGTATTCGCGGCGCATTGGAAGAGGGCCTCTCACAGTTAAAGGGTGTTCCGTTGATTGCGGTTTCAGCCATGACGGGCAAAGGTCTTGACCCGCTGCTTTCGGCTGCGTTCGACGCACGGGAGGCATGGAATAAGCGCGTACCAACCGGCATTCTCAACCGATGGTTCGAAGCCGCCGTCGCAGCAAACCCGCCACCTGCCCCTGGCGGCAAACGGATCAAATTGCGTTACATGACACAGGCGCGAAACCGTCCGCCGACATTTGTCATTTTCGGCAACCGTACCGACGAATTGCCGGCAAGCTATGCGCGCTATCTGCTGAACGGTATCCGCCGCGATCTGGATTTCGGCGCGGTCCCGGTACGAATCAATTTCCGATCGTCCAAGAATCCGTTCGCGGACAATAGCTGACCGGAATTTTGCCAAACAGATTTCGTCAACGCTCTGTTTACTTCTGCTAGTGTAAAGGAAACCGACAGGACCATTTTCGTTGTCCATGGAGCAGCGCGTTGACCGATAAGCCAGATGATCTGATCGACTGGAAGACCTTTACCGAGACCCGCAATCTGCTTGGTGCAGGATTTGTGCGTATTCTGGGCTATTTTCGCGAGGACGGCACCAAGTCGGTGGCGGCTATCGAAGAAGCAATGCGTCTCAAGGATTCGGCAAAACTGGTCATTCCTGCGCACACACTCAAGGGCGAATCCTGGCAGTTTGGCGCTGATCAATTGGCATTGCTTGCCGAAGAGATCGAGATTGCCGCACGCCATTATGTCGAAATCCAGATCGATCCATCAGAATTGGTTGAAAAGGTTGTGCGGCTACGTCCCGTGTTCGAAGCGACTCTTGCTGCATTGGAATCAGAAGCGAGCCCGCTCGTCGAACGCCGCCCAGTCAGCTTCGGCCAACGCAACGCACTTGGCGGGATGAGCTACGGCTAACCGGCAACGATTGCGAGATCCTGCCTAAGGTCAATCTTCCGCGGGCTTAGACTGCAACTGCACGTAATTTTCAATGCCCATACGGGCAATCATGTCGAACTGCTTTTCGAGCATATCAACATGCTCTTCTTCACTTTCCAGAATGTCGGCAAACAGGTCGCGGCTAACATAATCGCGTACGCTTTCAGAATAGGCGATTGCATCCTTCAGCAGGGGTAGCGCCTCATACTCCAGTTCCAGATCTGCCTTTAAAATTTCTTCCACCGTCTCACCGATACGCAAGCGACCGAGAAGCTGGAAATTTGGCAAGCCATCCAAAAAGAGAATGCGTTCCGAAAGGCGGTCCGCGTGCTTCATTTCATCAATCGATTCATGCCGTTCAAAATGGGCAAGCTTCGCAACACCCCAATTATCAAGCATCCGGTAATGTAGCCAATATTGGTTGACCGCGGTCAGTTCGTTTTTGAGCGCCTCGTTCAAAAACTCGATAACTTTTGCGTCACCCTTCATGGATAGTCTCCTGTGCGATAGAGCAGTCAGGATAACGATGAAACTCTGTCAAGTGAAGGTAAAAATCCGCAGAATAACGGGAGATTCATAGGCTGCTATTGCTACGCGGTCGCAGGTCCTGCGCTAATGATATTACGTGCAAACGACAGGCACTGGCCGCATTTCGGCTTGCGGCCGAGGCGCGCGTAAACATCATTGGGGCGGTCCGACCCCGAGCGTACCGCCGCACGCAAGTCTTTTTCCCGGATAGCATTACACACGCAAACGACCATAGATTCGCTCCTAATGGAACGGGCTTACCGTTAATGCGAATTGATTGCAATAACTTTAGCGGGCCATTGCCTGCACTTGCCCGCGTGCCAGACGGCGCCATAGCCACTCAAGCGGGCCATACCGATATCGGGCAAGCCAAGGTTGGGACCAAAGCAGCATTAGCACCCACACGGCAAAGACAATCGGCCATAATCCGACCCGGCTTACGTAGCCGAAAAGGCCAAAGCCATATCCATAAAATAGCGTGGTCATCAGGATGGATGTTCCGAGATAATTGGTAAATGCCGCTTGCCCCGTGGCGGCGACGCGAGCGATGAACTGTCCATGCCCGATCCGTGTAATGAACAGGGTCAGCAATGCTGCATATCCCACAGTGAGCATCAAGCGGGGAATCGCGCTCCACGCGAGGAATACGGCAAGCGAGCTTATCAGATCATAGTCGACAAACACCAGATACGCAGCCAGCGCAGCACTCGCCATAAGGCCAGCGGGAACCAGCCGCTTTGCCCATTGCGCATAAGCCGCAGCATCCCACTCGCCTGTAATAAAGCCGTTCTTCTTCATAGCCATGCCGATCATCATCAAGGGCAGGGTCTCGGCAATGGACTGTAATACAGCGGCGAGGGGCGTATACCATTCGGATAGCTTCTCGGTCACAATTGGCCAATATGCTCCCCTGTGTAGGGCGATCTCATCCTCGACATTTAAATCGAAATCATTGCTCCGCAATATTTCATTATATTGCTTCAACAAATCGGGATCGGCGTCGGGCTGGGTTGCAAAATACTGCAGCACCTGCAGTCCACCCAATTGCAGTCCCCAAAACAGAATGCCCAGACCGAAAAGAATCAACGCCCATTTAATCAATCGGGGAGGCTCCCAATTCCGGAACAGAAAGGCGATGCATCCCACACTTGCGTACAGAAATAATATGTCACCGAACCAAAGGAAAAAATAATGCGCCAGCCCGAACAGGGCCAGCCAGAACATGCGGGCATAATGTACTTTTGCGGCGCTCTCGCCTTTGGCTTGGGCGCGTTCGATGATGAGCATCATACTCGCGCCGAACATGAGCGAGAAAAGGCCTCGCATCTTCCCATCGATGAAAATGAAAGAGAAAATCCAGGACGCTTGGTTGTCGGCGGACAATCCACCATAGGCCCTTGGAGTCACATAGGCCCATTCCGGCATGGAAAAGGCTACAATATTCATCGCCAAAATTCCCATCACCGCAAAACCGCGCATGGCGTCGAGCGTTAGGTAACGGTCAGTCTCTGGCTGCATAGCTTCCCCCTGTATTGTCCGATTAATACAGTTGCTCAGGCATGTCGTCCAGCACTTTAAGTTTTTGTTATTGACATTGATGTAGGTAGAAAATATCTAGTTTCTAGAAAATTCATGGAGTCCCCCCGATGACCGCTCTGCCATTTCATCATCCTGACCGCCCCGCAGGTGAATTCCGCCCGCTGAAGGCGCTGCATCACTTCCGCAAGCTGATCGCGGATAAGGAAGACACGGAACAGGTATTCCACATCATCGCCGCGTTGCGTGGCCGCAAGTTCCGCAAAATTGCCAGCTCCTTCTGGCATAGTGAGAAGGGCCAGCGGATTCTCGCAAGCAAACAGCGCCTCATTGATGTGCTGGATGATCATGACAGCATCAAGAAGTTGCCTGCTGGAACGGTCGGCCGCGCCTATGTCGATTTCATGGAACGCGAGGGCCTGAGCGCCGCCGGTCTCGAAGCTGAATATGCCAAATTTACCGATGCCGGTGTGCGCTATGAAGACGGCATCGACCGTTATGGCGACCGGCTTCGGGACACGCACGACATGCTTCACGTGTTAACAGGCTACGGCCGCGATGCATTAGGGGAGCAATGCGTTCTCGCCTTTACTTATGCACAGAATCGCAACCTAGGCGTTGGATTTATTGCTTATGCGGGCGGGTTTGAACTGAAACGGCGTGTGGCACGCTCGGCTCCGATCATGAAAGCGGTGCACGAAGGCTATCATATCGGAAATGCTGCGAAGAATATTGTGCATGAAGATATTGTCGCGCTTCTGAAGGAACCTCTTGCTGATGCGCGTAAGCGCTTGGGCATTGCCGAACCTGTCGCCTATCGTGCCGCGCACGAGGCTATGCGTTCGGGCGGAGTTGACCCATATAATCTGTTGGCCGCGCCTGCCTAAACAGGTTCTGCCGCCAAAATTGCGTTCCTTATCGACGGGTTAACCCCTTTTTCGATTGCGTCGGGCGGCTAAGCCTGAAACAATCCCCTTGGTCGTACCGGCAATTCTCGGCTTGAGTCCAAAGGACCATGTCGCCTTTTGGAGGAAAGGGGAAGGGTACCCATGCCCGACACATTCATCGACAGCCGCAATGCGGCAAATTGGGTCAATCATCACGAAAATGTCAGCGTGCCCGTCGCAAAAATTCTGACGGTGCGAAACGAAACCCCGAAGTCGCCATCCTTCGCCGGAATGAAAGCAACGGCGGGTCGGTTACAGCAAGTCATCCGGGATGCAGTAGCAGCCGGGAAACGCATCAGAGCAGTCGGTGCCCACTGGTCTTTTTCTGACATTCCGGCCGTAGCCAATGGCTGGATAGTCGAGACTAATAAACTTGACTGGCGTTTTGCCTTTGCCGCCAGCGACATCCATCCAGAATCCCGCGTGACGCAGGACGAACTTCTACTCTGCCAATGCGGTACGCTTATCGCGCGGATCAACGAAACCCTGGAATCGCCCAACAATGTTCTGCCCAACAGCCAGCGGCGTAAGGCTTTGCGCACGTCCGGCGCGAGCAACGGCCAGACTATTGCTGGTGCTTTAGGCACTGGAGTGCATGGCTCGGCGTTGGATGTCGGGGGCATGGAAAGCCAAGTTGCCGGTATCCAACTTTTGACCGCGAACCGCAATATGTGGATCGAACGCGCGAGCGCACCTGTCATGAACGACGGCTTTGCCGCCCGGCTTGGCGCGGAACTTGTGCGCGATGATACGCTTTTTGAAGCCGCGCTGGTCAGCCTCGGTTCGCTTGGCATTGTCCACTCGGTCCTCATCTGCGCGACAGGACGGTATCTGCTAAATACGTCGCTCAGGCGCATTCGCTACGGGCAGATCAAGGCAGCTCTGAATTCGCTCGACTTCAGAGGGTCTGGTATTCCCGACGAAAGCCGCCGTCCCTATTTTTTCCAAGCCATCATGGACCCCGATGATCTTTGGGAGGAGGGCGACCGGGCCAAGGTGTTTTGCACCGTCCGTTACAAGGAAGTATGCGAGCCCAACCGGCAGGTGGCCTATAATCTAAAAAAGGAAAACAGCGATGGGACCGACCTGCCGAAGTTGATCGGCGATATCATTAAACTGGATCCGGCGTTCCGCGATCTGGCCACTTGGCTGCTGATGGAGATATTGCTCAAAGAGCAAAGCGAAATAGGCAAGCCGGAAAAATGGAAAACGCCCGGCCAAGCATACACGTTCACCGACGCGCGTCGCGGTGTTGCGAGTAGCGGATTCGGAGTACCCCTAGCGCAGGTTAGCAATGCGTTGGCGATCATGGCGGAAGCCTTCCGCTCGCATAAAAAGGCTGGGGTCGTGCTTACCTGCCGCTATGTGCAGAAATCTCCCGGGATATTATCCTTTACACGATATGATCCGACCTGTGTGATCGACATTGATGGCATTGATTCGACTGCAACCCAAAAATTGATCAAACTGGTTGCGCAACGGTTTGAGGCGGCTGGAATGCCATTCACCATGCATTGGGGCAAAACCAACCATTTGACGAAGGCCCGCGTGCGTGCCGCTTTTGGTGGTAATGTGGACCGATGGAATGCTGCACGTCGGATTATATTGCCCGATCAAGCGGAACGTGACGCTTTTTCCAACGATTTTATCGATGCCGTGGGGCTGAACGCCTAACGCCGGTCCTTACGGATCATCAGCTTCAGCCCGGACCATACGGCGTCGACCGCGCAGACCTTTACGTCCACTAGGTCACTGTTGGGTAATATGATCGCTCGGATCGTATCTTCGGTAATGTCTGTGGCAACCTTGGCGGCTTTCTTTGGCCAACTGACCCAGATGAAACCTGCCGGGTCCAGCACCTTGCGTAGCGCCTCCAGCTTTTCGCCCAAGGCAATTTTGTCAGTTACAAACAGATGCGCCGCGTGAACACCTGAGGTCGGCACGAGCTCTTCCGATAAGGCGAGTCCCGCCTCTCCGATTTCGGCGCGGACACTATCGGGCATGGAGTCAAACCACACACGCATCCCGTCTTTGTAGCCCAGCTTTTGGACAAGTGGCTTACCGGAATATCCTGTGGTCATGACAAGGATAAGCCGGTGGGAGTGTTCATTGTTCCATCCACTCTTTGAAGAAGCTGTCATGCGCTGCATGCAGGTCAGCCAATTCAACATTGGCAACCTTGGTGCCACCCACTGTTCCGATTGCCACGGCATTTGGTACAGTTACGCCTGCCGGCGTGGTGAGAACATAGCGGCCCTGATCCTCGCCAAAGGCCTGAGCCGTATCGAGCGCTACCGAAAGGATGCAGCCTTTTTTTCCGGCTAAAGCCATCTCCGTTAGCGCGACCAAAAGGCCACCATCGCTGACGTCATGGACTGCGCTGACTGTTCCGCGCGCTATAAGCTGCCGCACCTGTTCGCCGCGTTGCCGCTCTAGGTCAAGATCGACCACAGGCGCATCGCCATCTTCGAGGCCGGCAATTTCACGCAGCCACAGCGACTGCCCGAGATGCGTGCCTTCTTGGCCCAGGAGCCAAATGACATCGCCTTCTGTTTTGAACCCGATTGTCGCCATCGTGCCAACATCGTCTAGCACACCCACGCCGCCGATAGCAGGCGTCGGCAGGATCGCGCTTCCGCCACCCGTCGCCTTGCTTTCATTGTAAAGCGAGACATTGCCGGACACGATTGGGTAGTCGAGCGCACGGCACGCATCGGCCATGCCTTCCAGACAACCCACAATTTGCGCCATGATTTCGGGGCGTTGGGGATTGGCAAAGTTGAGGCAGTTGGTGATGGCCAGGGGCGTTGCGCCAACTGCACTGATATTGCGATACGTCTCGGCCACCGCTTGCTTCCCACCTTCATAGGGATTGGCATAACAATATCGTGGCGTGCAGTCCGTGCTCATCGCCAGCGCGCGTTGGGTGCCGTGTATGCGGACGACCGCCGCGTCACCGCCTGAAAGTTGCGCGGTATCTCCGCCAACCTGACTGTCATATTGTTGCCAAATCCATCCACGCGAAGCAAGGTCAGGGCACGCCATCAGCTTAAGCAGGTCTGCGCCCACATCGGTGCTTCCTGCCAGCGCACCAAGCGGTTTGACATTGGTCCAGGTCTTATAGTCTTCTTTCGAAGCCGCAGGACGATCATAAAGAGGTGCATCTTCGGCAAGCGGGCCAAGCGGGATGTCGCAGACAACTTCGCCTTTCCACGTCAGAACCATGTGTCCTGTATCGGTCACTTCCCCGATGACGGCAAAATCCAGTTCCCATTTGTCAAATATGGCCTTGGCAAATTCCTCACGCCCGGGCTTCAGGACCATTAACATGCGTTCCTGTGATTCAGACAACATCATTTCATAAGGAGTCATGCCTTCTTCGCGGCACGGAACCTTGTCCATATCGAGAATTATGCCGGCCTTTCCGTTCGTAGCCATTTCCACGCTGGAACTGGTCAGCCCGGCAGCACCCATATCCTGAATGGCAACGATGGCATCCGACGCCATCAACTCCAGACAGGCTTCGATCAATAGCTTTTCCGTGAATGGGTCGCCAACCTGAACCGTTGGCCGCTTCTCTTCGGTGTCCTCGCCAAAATCAGCCGACGCCATCGTTGCGCCATGGATACCATCGCGACCCGTTTTGGAACCGACATAAACGATTGGATTGCCTACGCCCGTTGCGGCCGAATAGAAAATCTTGTCTTGGTCAGCGATGCCCACGGTCATCGCATTGACCAGAATATTGCCATCATAGGCCGGGTGGAAATTGGTTTCACCGCCAACGGTCGGCACACCGACGCAATTGCCGTAACCACCGATACCGGCAACGACGCCCTGCACCAGATGCTTCATCTTGGGATGGTCAGGCCGTCCGAAACGCAAGGCGTTCAGGTTTGCAACTGGACGCGCGCCCATGGTGAATACATCGCGCAAAATTCCGCCAACGCCCGTAGCCGCGCCCTGATAGGGCTCAATATAACTGGGGTGATTATGCGATTCCATTTTGAAGATCGCCGCAAGCTTAGAGCCGTTCGGTCCATCGCCAATGTCGATCACACCGGCATTTTCGCCAGGACCGCAAATAACCCACGGGGCACTGGTTGGCAGTTTCTTCAAATGAATACGCGAGGATTTGTAAGAGCAATGCTCCGACCACATCACCGAGAATATTCCCAATTCCACCAAATTGGGTTCGCGCCCCATCGCATGCAGGATGCGCGCATATTCTTCTTCATTCAGACCATGGTCGGCGACGATTTGGGGTGTGATCTCGGACATGGATGCGCCTTAGCGAGGGAGCAGGATTTTGGCCAGTGGCTTTGGTTCGTTTCAGTCAGAAGCGCTGCGGGCCGTCCACCAAGACGCCAATGTGACAAGACCGAACGCGACAAAGGCCAGCAGGCTTGTGCCTAAGGTGACTTCGGGTTCGACAGGACCGAACCAGCTAATCGCTTGGAAGGCAATCAGCAATCCCGCCAAAAGCAACAGCGGCAACCTCTTGGGTTTCGCTTTAATGGCAAAGAACCACAAGGCCCCGAACGTGAGGATGAGTTCCAGTGGCATTTCGATACTCGGATGGTTCCACAACCCCAATCCCAGCTTCGGCGCGCTACCCGCCAAGGTCAAATCAGGGACATGGACCAGCAGATCCAGAAACCAGTGCGACAGCACCATCAAAGCAGAAATGATGGCAGCTGTTCGGTTACGGCTTAGGATGAAAACAAGAGCGGCGAAGCCCGCCGCCCACAAAGCCGACCCGAGAAGGCTGTGCGTATACGGCATATGGTAAAGGTCCATGGGATTCATCACAGAAATCCCCGGCGTGACCCGCATGGCTTCGATCCCGAATATCAGAAGAAGGAAAAAGGCCCAGTCCACCAATTGCGCGGCAATAAATAGGACTTGCAGACTTGGCGCCTCCTTGTGCGTTGCTGCCACCATCGCCGGCGCCCAATGTCCTATGAACATATGCTTTTCTCCCCCAACCGGCCCATTATGCACTGCAAAAACAGGATTGCCTATCCGTTGAGTCGGCTTTGGATGTTTCCAGCCTTTCAAGGATTTTGATGGGAGCAAAATAAATGGGCGCTGGTATTGCTACCAGCGCCCACTGCGTCTGAGGTTGGAAGTCCTTGGCCCAAGGGCCATTCTTTCCGCTGTCTGACGTCCGGTTCCCCAACTTGGCCCGAAGGCCTTGTTGGTTCGCCTTGGCACTTTGGGTATCCCACCCGGCGTTGCGTCATTTGCATGATGCCGCACTTGATGTTCGTTTTCTTTGTGCCCACCGCCTCTGCTACATTTCCTGAGTCTTGCGACCAGACTGCCTGCTGATTTGGTGATCCTGCATTTCCTCTGTTCCGCTCCACTTTCCCGTTTCCGGTCCGGCTTTGCATCGTAGCGGTCCTGCCTGATGACTTAAAACTGTCATGACTTTCCGAGTCGCGCAAAGGGGAAAAAGCCGACTTATCCACAGGCGAGCGGATTTGCGGTGGACAAAATGGAGAATAAGATTTTGCCGAAGACCGGCCCAAACGAATACGGCCCCCACGCCGTGCATGAGGGCCGTTCGATTCAACCGGGGGCGAGGGAGAGAGGAGGAGAGAGCCCGCCGGTTAAAGTGCGTTTCGGCAATCTCTTGCCGTTGAGTTCCAAATAATCAGGCGTTGCTTTTGCTGCAATTGCGAAAAGAATTGGGCGAGTTGCATGTTTTGCAACTCGCCCAATTTCCGTAACGTCACGTTGCGATCAGGGTGCGATGCCGTTCCCTGGCAAACTGGAATAAGCAATGCCGCCATCGCATGCGAGGGTGTCGCCGACGATATAATCGCCGGAACGGGCGGCTAAAAAGATCGCAAGCCCCGCCATATCTTCGGGCGTTCCGATTCGCGGAAACGGAATATTCTTGGCAACCGCATCGGCGTGATCGCGCGCGGCCTTGTTCATTTCGGACTGGAAAGCACCCGGTGCTATGCCGCTTACCAGAATGTTGTCCTTGACCAACTCGGCGGCCAAACGACGGGTAAGGTGGATAACTGCGGCCTTTGACGCTTGGTAGGCGTAGGTCTGCCACGGGTTGATTTTGATCCCGTCGATCGACGCAATGTTGATGACCTTGCCTGGCCGTTCAAATGTTGCCGCCTTCTTCATCAGCGGATGCAGCGCCTGTGTGAGGAAAAATAATCCTTTCACATTCAGGTCCATGACCCGGTCCCACTGCGCATCCGTGACGGTACCAAAATCTGCGCCCCAAGCTGCACCCGCGTTGTTGACGAGAATGTCGACCTTTTCTTCTCGCTCGGCGATCTGGGCGGCAAGGGACTGACAACCTTCGACGGTCGACAGATCACACGGCAGTCCGATGACCTTATCCCCATATTCTGCCACTGTGGCTTCAATTTGGTCCACCTTACGCGCGCTGATGTAGATACGGGCACACCCTGCATTCAAATAGCCTTCGACAATCATTTTGCCGATCCCGCGCGAGCCACCAGTAACGACCGCAACACGATCATTGAGATTGAAAAGAGTCTGTAAATCCATGTGCATTCATCCTTTTAAAGCCCCACAAAAGAAGGGCATGTGACTCAATAGCCGTTCATCGTCGCCACGCGGTCGGCATGATAATAGGCGTCGCCAAAAAACTCGTTGAGGCTCCGGTCCCGCTTCATATAAAGGCCGATATCATATTCATCGGTCATGCCGATGCCACCATGCATCTGTACGCCTTCCCGCACGGCAAGATTGCAGGCAAGACCCGCCTTTGCCTTTGCGGCAGCAACATAAAGCTCGGCCTTGGCGTGACCTTCGTCCATCAGCGACTGGGCCTTCAGCACAATAGAACGCGCACCTTCCATCTCGCCGTAAAGATGCGCGGCGCGGTGTTGCAGGGCCTGAAACTCGCCGATCACGCGGTCAAATTGCTTGCGGGTTTTCAGATATTCAAAGGTCATATCCATCGCACCGGAACCGACGCCCACCATTTCGGCGGCGGCTCCTACGCGGCCGGCGTCAAGCACCTTGCCCAAGACCGCCCAGCCGCCGTCGACTTCCCCGATAACGGCGTCGGCATCCACCTGTACGCCATCCATTGTTACATGCGCGGCCATGGCCGAGTCGACCAGCCGTGCGGCCTCCATCGACAATCCGGCAGCGTCCTTTTCGACTGCGAACAGAGTCAGCCCGTCCGTCTCGCCAGCCGAACCCGCTGTGCGGGCGGCGACGATCAGCATATCGGACGACGTGCCTTGCACGACGAACTGCTTATGGCCCGACAGCCTGAAGCCATTGCCGCTACGTTCCGCTTTGCAGGCGATTTTTTCAGGCCGGTGTTTGATGCCTTCATCGATAGCTAAGCCGATTACCGTCTCTCCAGCCAAGATGCCGGGAAACCAGCGGTCACGCATGCCTTTGTCTGCCAGTTTCAAGGCCTCAACGGCTGCGACGGAGGTAGAAAGGAACGGTGAGGGTGAAAGATTGCGTCCGATTTCTTCGAGCACGATACCCGCTTCGATATGGCCCATACCCATGCCGCCATCAGCTTCGGGAATTAGAATTCCGGTGAAGCCCATTTCAGCAAATTGCTTCCACAAATCATGGCTGAAGCCATCTTTGCATCCCATATCGCGGAACTTGCGAAAATGGGTAACCGGCGCTTCACTCGCCATGAAGTCCCGCGCGCTATCGCGCAGCATGGCTTGATCGTCATTCAGTGTCATCGCCATGATTACGCTCCCGGCATTTCAAGAATTCGTTTGGACACAACATTCAGCATAACCTCGCTGGTGCCGCCTTCGATCGAGTTCGCCTTGGTCCGCAACCAGTTACGCGCTTTTGACCCGCCATTGGAGCGTTCGCTTTCCCATTCCAGAGCCTGCGAACCACCGATCGACATGACCAACTCGTTGCGTTTCTTGTTCAGTTCGGTGCCAACATATTTCATCAAATTGGAATAGGCAGGATGTGCCTTGCCGGTTTTCCATTCGTCCATGAAACGTTCGCCATGGGCACGGAAGGTCAGATTGTCGACATCGAACAACGCCATTTGCGCGCGCAAAACAGGCTCTTCGGCCAGCACAGCCTTCATCGCCGCGCCAATCGACGTTACGCCGCCATCACCACCCATGCCGGAAATCATTTCACGCTCATGGCCGAGCAGATATTTCGCAACGTCCCAACCGCGGTTTAATTCGCCAACAATCTGATGTTTGGGCACGACAACATTGTCGAAGAAGGTCTCGCAAAAGGGCGAGTTCCCGGAAATCAATTTGATTGGCTTTGTTGATACGCCCGGCGTTTCCATATCAAACAGCAGGAAACTGATGCCCTGATATTTGTTTGTCTTGTCCGTACGGACGAGACAGAAAATCCAGTCTGCCTGATCAGCATAGGATGTCCAGATTTTCTGGCCATTAACGACCCAATGGTCGCCCTTGTCCTCACCATAGGTTTGCATCGATACAAGATCGCTGCCCGATCCTGGCTCTGAATAGCCTTGGCACCAGCGGATTTCACCGCGCGCGATTTGGTTCAGATAATGCACCTTCTGCTCTTCGGTGCCGAATTTCAGCAGCGCGGGTCCAAGCATCCAGATGCCAAAACTGTTTAGAGGGCTGCGACAGCCCAATTTCGCCATTTCCTGACGCAGAACCTTCGTTTCCTGCGGACTGAGACCGGCGCCACCATAGGCCTTGGGCCAATCGGGGACGGTGTAGCCCTTGGCCGCGCAACGGTCCATCCAGAGTTTTTGGGCTTCACTCTGGAACTTGAAATTGCGGCCACCCCAGCAGACATCTCCATCCCCTTTAACCGGGGTACGCATTTCGGGTGGGCAGTTTTCTTCGAGCCAAGCGCGCGCTTCGGCGCGGAATGATTCAAGGTCGGACATGACGCTCTCCTATTAATTGCTTGGCTAAATTTTGGGCTGTGCCGCGCGGAAAGGCAAGCGCTTATCGGCGAGAGAAGCATGCCGTAACGTCATTTCCGCGCCGATTGACAGGCAAGGCCGCGGCCCTAGCATGGGCGCAGGAATGAGGAGCCCCCACCGCATGCGATTCGCCGCATTTTCGAAGAATTTGTTCGTCGCATGACCGCTACTGCTCGGCTTCCACGATCGTTAAAAGTGATTCACGGCCTCGGCTCGGTCGCTTATGGGATTAAGGACAACGGCTTTTCGGTCTTCCTGCTGATTTTCTATAATCAGGTGCTCGGTATCGATGCGGGCATCGTAGGTACCGTCATCATGGCGGCATTGATTTTCGATGCCTTTGCCGATCCGATAATCGGCGAACTCAGCGACAGGACGCAAAGCAAATGGGGTCGTCGGCTACCATGGCTGTATGCGTCCGCTATCCCCCTCGGTGTCATTTGGATGCTCCTATGGCATCCGCCTGAAATGGGGCAGACGGGCACAATCATCTGGCTTTTCTGCACGGCAGTTCTGGCACGCACACTTGTGTCGATGTGCGAGGTCCCGTCCATAGCGCTCGTCCCGGAAATTACCGCCGACTATGACGAGCGAACCCGTCTAATGCGGTATCGCTTCCTTTTCGGCTGGGCTGGCGGATTGCTTATTCTCATCTTTGCCTATGGCATTTTCTTTACCGGCCCCAAGGGTGTCAGCGATCCTGTGGGTTACGATGCCTATTCGCTGTGCGGCGCGTTGATGATGACGGGCGCAGTGCTGATATCCGCGCTGGGACAGCATAAATGGGTGGCAACGCAATCACCCCCGGCGCCGCGCGGTGCCGGGCTGCGACACGCGCTGACCGAAGTAAAAGCAACGCTGTCCAACCGCGCATTTCTCTGGCTTACGTCAGCTGCGTTATTTGGCCTGATTAATCAGGGCATCACCTTTGCTCTATCCAATTACCAATTGGCCTTTTTGTGGCAACTCGAGCAAATGCAGATGCTCTATTATGCATTATTGCTTTTCGGGACAGTGATTGTCGCCTTCATCGTCGTCCCGCCTTTGTCGGCCCGTCTGGGCAAAAAAAACGCAGCGATCCTGCTTGCCATCATTTCCCTTACCTTCAATTCGGCTATGTACTTAGGTTGGTTGCTCGACCTGGTTCCGGGCGCACCGGACAACCCGTCTATCCTGTATATGTTCTCGTTTCTGATCGTCTCGAATGGGGCCGCCGTTGGCATGATGATGCTGACATCGTCGATGATGGCCGATGTGGTCGAAGCCTCACAACAAGAGACAGGCCGTCGTTCGGAAGGCCTATTCTTCGCAGGCTATTTCTTCATGCAAAAATGCGCGGTCGGAATCGGGACATTCTTCGCGGGTATGATCCTGACTTTCGCTAACTTCCCGCAAGAAGCGGTACCAGGCGAAGTCGATGCTGCTGTCCTCGACGGGCTGGCGCTTTACTATATGGTCGCGCTGGCGACGCTCGGGATTATCGGCATTCTGATCCTGCGGCACTTTCCAATTTCGCGCGAAAGTCACAATGAACGCTTGCGCGTCTTGAACACAACGACAGAGTCTGCCAGTTAACCGGTCAATTAAATTTTAGAAGAGGATGTTTGAGTCATGGATTTCGATCTCACCGATAAGCAAACCTACTGGCGGGATCGCATTCGCGATCACAATGAGCGGTTCTTGCGCCCTCGCGTAGCAGACTATTATGCCGAGCAGGCCGTAGGAGATCGTTGGAAAGTCTTGCAGGTCGTCGAAGAAGAAAAGGCGCGCGCCAAGGCTGCGGGTCTTTGGAACCTGTTCATGCCCCCGGGTTCGGGCCGTCCGCATGTCGACGACACCGTGCATTTTGAGGGCCCTGGCCTTACGAATATGGAATATGCGTTGTGCGCCGAAGAAATGGGCCGCATCGGATTCTCGTCGGAGGTCTATAACTGCTCCGCTCCCGACACGGGCAATATGGAAGTATTCCTGCGCTACGGCACTGCCGAGCAGAAGCAGAAGTGGATGATCCCGTTGATGAACGGCGAAATCCGTTCCGCCTTTTTGATGACCGAACCTGCCGTCGCTTCATCAGATGCGACGAACATCGAAACGTCGATCCGCCGCGAAGGTGACGAATATGTGCTGAATGGTGTCAAATGGTGGTCCTCGGGCGCCGGTGACCCGCGCTGCAAAATCGCTATTGTGATGGGCAAGACCGATTTCGAGGCCAAACGGCATGCGCAGCAGTCGATGGTATTGATGGAACTGGATGCGCCGGGGGTTAATATCCTGCGACATCTGCCAGTGTTCGGATATGACGATGCACCGCATGGGCATATGGAAATCGAATTGAAGGATGTCCGTATTCCTGCTTCCAATATGCTGCTCGGCGAAGGTCGTGGTTTCGAGATCGCCCAAGGCCGCCTTGGACCTGGCCGTATCCACCACTGCATGCGCACCATCGGAACCGCTGAAGAAGCGCTCGAAAAAATGTGCAAGCGCCTGCAAAGCCGCGTCGCATTCGGCAAGACCATTGCCGAACATAGTCTTTGGGAAGAACGCATCGCCCGTGCCCGTATCGACATTGAAATGACCCGTCTGCTCTGCCTGAAAGCGGCAGACATGATGGACAAGGTCGGCAACAAGGCAGCGGCGGCCGAGATCGCCATGATCAAGGTGCAGGCACCGACGATGGCACTCAAGATCATCGATGATGCCATTCAGGCCCATGGCGGCGGCGGGGTATCCGACGATTACGGTCTTGCATCCGCTTATGCGCATCAGCGCACCCTGCGTCTTGCCGATGGTCCGGACGAAGTCCACGCGCGCGCAATTGCACGCATGGAACTAGGCAAGCATGGCGGACACGGAAAAGATGGTATGTCGAGCGGTGACATCGGGGTAGCCCGGTGAAAGCAGCCGTCCTGATCGAAGCGGGCAAACCGCTTCAAATCGAGCAAGTGAATATCGCCAACCCCGGGCCGCATGAGGTGCTTATCCGCACTGCGGCCTGCGGGCTGTGCCACAGCGACCTGCACTTTATCGAAGGCACCTACCCGCATCCCCTGCCCGCCATTCCCGGGCACGAGGCCGCAGGTATTGTCGAGGCGGTCGGTAGCGAAGTGCGGACCGTAAAAGTCGGCGATGCTGTCGTCACCTGCCTTTCTGCCTTTTGTGGCCATTGCGAATATTGCGTCACCGGCCGGATGTCGCTGTGCCTTGGCGGCGAAACCCGTCGGAAGCCCGGCGAAGCGCCAAGGCTGACACGACCCGATGGCAGCACTGTGAACCAGATGCTCAACCTGTCGGCCTATGCCGAGATGATGCTGGTTCATGAACATGCCTGCGTTGCCATTAATCCCGAAATGCCGCTGGATCGTGCTTCGGTCATCGGCTGCGCCGTGACCACGGGCGCCGGAACAATTTTCAACGCCTGCAAGGTGACGCCTGGTGAAACCGTCGCTGTCATCGGCTGCGGCGGAGTTGGTCTTGCGACCATCAATGCCGCCAAGATCGCCGGTGCGGGACGGATCATTGCCGCCGACCCCATTCCGGAAAAGCGGGCGCTGGCCATGAAGCTGGGCGCGACGGACACCATTGATGCAATGGCAGATGATGCAGCAGCGCAAATTCAGGAATTGAGCAAGGGTGGCGTCGACCACGCCATTGAGGCCGTAGGCCGCCCTGCATCGGGCGAACTGGCCGTCAAATCGCTAAAGCGCGGCGGGACGGCCACCATCTTGGGTATGATGCCGCTGTCGCATCAAGTTGGCCTTTCGGCCATGGACCTACTTTCGGGCAAGAAGTTGCAAGGGGCGATCATGGGCGGCAACCGCTTTCCGGTCGATATTCCGCGCCTTGTGGATTTCTATATGCGCGGATTGCTGGATCTCGACAGTATCATTTCCGAAACCATTCCGCTGGAACGCATTAATGAGGGATTTGACCAGATGAAACGTGGAGACGCGGCGCGTTCGGTCATAATATTCGACCAATGACGACACAAACACCTATTGATGCCCAAAAGGCTTTTAGCGGCACCGTTGCACCGGCAGGCGCTGACATATTGGACGCAAGCAAACTCGCCGACTGGATGAGTGCCCATGTCGAAGGATTTGAAGGACCGGTCGAGGTCCTCAAATTTGCAGGTGGTCAATCCAACCCGACCTACCGCTTGAATGCAAAAAGCGGGTCCTATGTGCTGCGTCGCAAACCCTATGGCCCGTTGCTCCCCAGTGCCCATGCGGTGGATCGCGAGTATAAGGTTATCGCTGGGCTTTACCCGACGGGATTTCCCGTCGCCAAACCCTACGGCCTGTGCACTGACGATACCGTTCTTGGTAGCTGGTTCTACGTCATGGGCATGGTCGAAGGTCGCACGATCTGGGATGGCGCCATGCCCGGTTCTAACCCCACCGAGCGCACGGCAACTTACGAAGCCATGATCGATACCTTGGCAGCGTTGCATAATGTGGACGTAGAGGCCGCAGGCCTGTCCGATTTCGGCAAACCCGGCAATTATTTTGGGCGGCAGGTCGAACGCTGGACCAAACAATATCGGCTCGCCGAAACCGAAGTGATGCCGGAAATGGAACGTTTGATCGAATGGCTGCCCAAAACCCTGCCTGAACAAACGCGAACCAGCGTCGTGCATGGTGACTATCGTATCGACAATATGATTTTCGATGCAAAGGAGCCTGTCGTCCGGGCTGTGCTCGATTGGGAACTGTCGACATTGGGCGACCCACTTGCTGACTTTACCTATGTCGCAATGGCATGGGTAACGCAAAATGAAGGCCGCTCGGGCGTTATGGATCTGGATCGAGCCTCGCTCGGCATCCCGGAACTTGACGCTATGGTCGAACGCTATTGTGCCGCCACCGGCCGCGACGGCGTGCCCGATATGAACTGGTATTTCGCCTATAATTTCTTCCGTCTTGCCGGAATTATTCAGGGTATCAAGAAACGGGTGATAGACGGCACCGCCAGTTCAGCGCATGCACAGGCGATGGCCGAGCGGGTTTTCCCGCTGGCCGAGTCCGCTTGGAAATTTGCGGAAAAAGCAGGGGCCTAAGTCCCTCGTTAAAAAGGGAGAGACAAATGTCGCTATTCGACATGACCGGCCAAGTGGCCGTAATCACCGGTTCATCGCGAGGCATCGGAAAAGCGATTGCGTGGGAAATGGCCGAACAAGGTGCCAAGGTCGTTATTTCCAGCCGTAAGCTCGATGTCTGCCGGGAAGTTGCAGCCGACATCAACGGCAAATATGGTGAAGGTACCGCCATTGCTATCGCGGCCAATATCTCGTCGAAGGAAAGCCTCCAAAATCTGGTCGATGAAACGCGCAGATCCTTTGGCAGAATTACGGCGCTTGTCTGCAATGCGGCATCCAATCCTTACTATGGACCGATGGCCGACATTTCGGATGACGCATTTCATAAGATTCTGACCAACAATATCGTCGCCAACAACTGGCTGATTTCCATGGTCGCTCCGGAAATGGTGGAGCGCGGCGAAGGTTCAATAACCATCATTTCGTCCATCGGCGGCCTGAAAGGTTCCTCTGTGATCGGCGCCTATTGCATTTCCAAGGCGGCCGATATGCAACTCGCCCGTAATCTGGCTGACGAATATGGCCCCAAGGGTGTGCGCGTGAACTGCATTGCTCCGGGATTGATAAAAACCGATTTTGCGAAGGCGTTGTGGGATGATCCGGCAACGCTGAAACGGTCCACGGCAACCGCGTCGCTTAAGCGAATTGGCGAGCCGCACGAGATCGCAGGTGCTGCAGTTTTTCTGGCATCGCCAGCAGGGGCCTTTATGACAGGTCAGACAATGGTGATCGACGGTGGCGTTACCAGCAGTGGTGGAGGAGTAGGTTGATGGGTGCTTTGGACGGCAAGGTTGCCATAATAACTGGCGCAGGATCAGGTATTGGCCGCGCATCGGCTCTACGCTTTGCTGCTGAAGGCGCCAAAGTGGTTTTGGGCGATATGGCTGCATCGGTGCATGAGACTGCTGAAATGATCGGCGCAGCGGCAACCGCTGTGCAAATGGACGCAGGCGATGAAGCCGATGTCTCCGCCCTCGTCGCCAAGGCAATCGAATTGCATGGACATCTTGATATTGCCTTTGCCAATGCCGGAATCTCCGGCGGTATGGAGGGTATCTTTGATAACACGGTCGAGAATTTCACCAGCGTTCTGCGAGTGAACCTCATTGGTCCGTGGCTGATGGTAAAGCATGCAGGCAAGGCAATGGTTGATGCAGGACATGGCGGGTCTATCATCTTGACGGCCAGCGTCGCCGGTATCCGTTCAGGTGCCGGCGGACCACCCTATTCGGCATCCAAGGCAGGCGTTATCAATCTTGCAAAAGTTTCAGCGCAGCAATTATCGGGTACCAATGTTCGCTGCAACGCAATCTGCCCTGGCCTGACCGAAACCGGCATGACCAAGCCGACATTTGATTATGCCAAAGAAAAGGGCGTCACCGACAAAATCGGCCGGCTCAACCCGCTGCGCCGCGGTGCCCAGCCGGAGGAACTTGCCAACGTAGCACTATTCCTTGCCAGCGATCAGGCCAGTTATGTCAACGGGCAAGCTATTGCGGTTGACGGCGGCCTTTCCAGCTCCCATCCGGTGACCCGGCAATTGACAGGACAAACAGCAGTATGAGCGCGGATGATCTAGGATTTCTACCGGACCGGTTGGCCCGGATACCGGAATTTGTGCAAGCAAATTATCTCGACAACGGGAAGCTTCCCTTTGCATCGCTGCTGGTTGGCCGCGGCGATGAAATTGCGCTCAGTTGGAATTCGGGTGTTGCGGAAGATGCCATTTTCCGCATCGCCTCCATGACCAAGCCCATCACGTCGGTCGCGTTCATGCAACTGGTCGAACAGGGCAAGGTCGCACTGACGGATCCGGTGGCCAAATATATACCGGAATTTGCCAAGCTCGGCGTCTTTGTAGCCGGCGGTGGCAATGTGCCGTTCGTGTCGCGCCCGCCCGCATCGCCCATGCGTATCGTTGACCTCCTGCGCCACACAGCCGGATTCACCTACAGCTTCCAAGAGCGCAGCAATATCGACGCGGCCCATCGCAAGACAGATGTCGAAAGCTGGAATCGAAACACTTCGCAGAGCTTTATCGACATATTGGCGGACATACCGTTGGAATTCGACCCGGGAACCGAGTGGAACTATTCGGTTGCAACCGACATTGTCGGAGTGCTGATCGAACGAATTAGCGGCCTGAGCCTTCCTGACTATTTCCGGCAACATATTTTTGGGCCACTCGGAATGGACGATACTGCCTTCATGGTACCCGCTGATAAGGCCAGGCGCCTGCCAGAGGCGTATGTTTTCGATTCCGAAACGAAATTGAAGCTGTCGGACAAGGCAGGCCCCGAAAGCCTATGGGCCAAAGGCTGGTCATTTAACTCCGGCGGCGGTGGCCTGGCTTCGACGGTCGCGGACTACCATCGCTTTTGCCGCATGCTCCTGAACGGTGGCGCATTGGATGCCGTTCAGATTATCAGCCCCAAGACGTTGGAATTGATGACAGCCAACCATCTTCCCGGCGGTAGGGATTTGACTCAAATGTCAAAGTCGCTGTTCAGCGAAGCGGACATGGCGGGCATAGGCTTCGGCCTTGGCTTTGCCACAACGATCGATAGCGCTGCTACGCTCGTCCCTTGCTCCAACGGTGATTTTTATTGGGGCGGGATGTATTCGACCGCCTTCTTCGTGGACCCGGTTGAGGATATCATCATGATCTTCATGACGCAGTTGATGCCCTCCACTACGTATCCCGTGCGGCGCGAAATCAAGACGATGATCTATTCGGCTCTTGCCGCCTGAAGAATTGCTGTAGCGCGGCGGGTCGAGGCTACATAACTGCCGCGGTCATAGCGATAGGTGCCGATATAGTGGATGAAAGCCGGGTGCGGCGGTAGATCCTCTTCCCAATGGTTCGTATAGCGGTCGTACGGCAGCTGGATCGGATCGGGATCATTGGCGATCACGAAGTTGGACGCGGCTTGTTCGCTGCCCCATTCGCTGAAGCGGGGACCCACCACTCGGCCAGCATCCTGCGCAAAGCGCTCGGCCATGGCGCGACCGCTGGTCGATCGCGCAAAACCGGCAAAGCCTGCGCACCCGCGAATATATTTAAGCCCGTCGGCACCCGGCACATCACGCAAGGATGCTTCGATTACAGACTGGATATGTGGATAGATGGGGCCATCAGGATAGATAGTGTCGATCATTTGCGGGATGGTCATGAACCCATGCTGCGCATCCTCGACTCCGCCACCTAAAGTGAAACTGCGGTTCGCATCGATGGCCGCCGCAATTTCCGGTACTGGACCGAGCGTTACGGTGTCGGAGTCCAGCTGGATCACATAATGGTCACGCCGTAAATCCAATATGGCGAGCAGCCGTTCCCAGCAATTGCCTTTGGGACATGGGGCAGTGGCGATATCGGCAAAGGTCAAGATCTGCGGATTGCCGCAATGGTGGGCCAGATGCGCCTTGTCCGTCGCGGTCAATGTGCCATCATCCAGCAGCATGATCCGCCCCCTCTGCAACTGCGCATGCAGCGATTTGACGGCAACGAGATAAGGCAACAGGACGGCCGTGCCGATCATTGAAAAAAGCACAACGCCATCGTCCAGCGGGACAATGGGCGGCGTGTCCAATATCGACCGCACCGCGCGGCCATGCTGCCACGCGCCGAATCTGCGGCCCAATGCCGACCAATATTCTGCGACGGTCATCCCGCTTCCCTTATACCGAAGCGATTTCGACTTGATTAACAGGGGTCGGTTTTGCCCGTGCGGCGATCAGGCTGCCACATACAATGCACAGCGTACCGAAGAGCACGGGCCAAGTGAGTTTTTCCGCGAAGAACAACCAGCCGAAAAGCGCGGCCCAAACAAAGCCGGTATATTCGACCGGGATCAATATCTGCGCTTCGGCCCGCGCATAGGCCCAACTGAGTAGCAGCAGCGATATCGTTGCGAGAACCGCTGCACCCGCCAACATCGGTGCTTTATCAATCGGCATAGGCATCAGGAACCAAGGCGCCGCAAGGCTAAGCGTCGCCGCCACAAATAGGTTCTGGAAAAAGGCGATTTCGATGGGTCCCGCGACTTGCGCCTGTTGACGCGCCAGAATCAGATTATAGGCAAAGACCACCGCAGAGAAGAGCACCGCTGCGACCCCCCATATTTGGCCTAGCGTATAATGACCGCTGAACCGCCCGGCCAATATGACGGCGACCCCTGCAATGCCCGCGACCGAAGCCCAAATTGCTTCGCGGCCAATTTTCTCACCCAACAATACTGCCGCCAGATAGAGCGCGATTACGGGCGCGATAAAGCTGAGTCCGATGGCCTCTGCCAAGGGCAATTGGGTGATCGACCAGAAGAAGCTGACCGCCATAACCGATACAACGACACTGCGCCAAAGATGGAGCTTTAGCACGGCTGCCTCCGGCCAGCGTTGTCGTGTGCCGATAAACATAACACCCATGAACAGCGCGCCGAGGCTGTTGCGCCACATAACCGCGTTGAACGCACCCAGCGCGAGCGCGAGGTCTTTCATCGCCGCATCCATCAGCGAAAAGGTCGCAATGCCGGCGCAGGCAACCATGAATGGAATAGCCGGACGGGGATGCAGCCCGGCCATCAGGATGGGCGTTCGAACGTCGCGAAATAGCGGTAGATGTCGTCCTCGCTCCGGCTTGCCGCATTGCGCCAGCCGATAGCATCCTTTTTGCTGTTCAAGCGGGCGCCATCTGCGGAAACGATCAGGACGAGTGGCGTATTTTTGACTTTGCGTATGCCAAAGCGCTTCGCAATGTCCAGATTACGGCCCCTGCCGATTTGCGGCGTTCCGACATCGACATAGACGATGCTATAACGGTCGCGCATCATGTCCTTGAAGCGGGGCGTGTCGAACCATCCGGCCAGACCGATGCTGTCGTGGCACCAGTTTGCCCCCAAGATAACCAGCACCGTCTTACCATCCTTCTTCGCATCGGCCAGCGCGCGGTCTACATCGGCTTGCGCGTTGCTCTCGGCGATAAAGGCTAAGGCTTCCGGATTTGATTGGCGTTCAGCCGCAGCGGCGGGTTGTTCGGGCAGCGAGGCTGCCGGCTCAGGGGCTGCAATCAGCAGCAGGCTGAGAAAGAGAAAGCCGGTCACACTTCACCCGCCAATGCGGTCAGCGCATCGCCATCGATGCGGAACGTCGTCCATTCATCCATCGGTTTGGCTCCCAATGCTTTGTAAAAGCGGATGGCGGGTTCGTTCCAGTCAAGCACCCACCATTCCAGTCGCGCGCAATCACGCTCGACTGCCAACCGCGCCAAGTGGCGGAGGAACGCCTTGCCAAGCCCTGCCCCCCGGGCTTCGGGCCGCACGAACAGGTCTTCCAGATAAATTCCAGGCTTTCCTTCGAAGGTCGAGAAATTGTGGAAGAACAATGCGAAGCCCTGCGCCGTGCCATCCACTTCACCTATCAGAACTTCGGCATAGGGACGCCCCCCTGCACTCTGTCCAAACAGCCGTTCGCCAAGAGCCGCTTCGTCAAAGCGAACTTCATGCGCAAGCCGCTCATACTCCGCCAGATCGCGAATAAATTGGGCGATTAGGGGAAGGTCGGCGGGTGTCGCCATCCGGATTGCATGGTTCATCTGATTTACTTCACATCGATTGATGCTTGGCAATTGTTGCCGCATCCAGCCTTAGAAAACGCGCTGCATTATTATATAAAATATTCCGCTTTTGCGCCTCGTTTAGAAAGGGCGCGTCCTTGATAACCTGAATGCTGCGCTCAATAGTTTCAGGCCAAACCATCTGGTCCGATCCGAACATGATCCGTTCGCCGAAGCCAGCATCGACCAGCGACTGTAGATAGCGGTAAAAGGTTGGCCGTGGCTGGGTATAAACAATTACACCGGTATCCAGATAAACCTGCGGATGCGCGTAGAGAAGCGCCATCGTATCATCCAGATAAGGGAAGCCGGCGTGCATGACGTTCACGCGCAACTTGGGATGTTTCACGAGCACGTCCTCAAGCAATGTCGGGTTTGAAAGCTTGGCCCGATAGCCACTTCCCGGGAAATACGCGATACCCGGCGCGCCGGGACCCATGTGGATTGCAACGGGCACATCATTCGCTTCGGCGGCTGCCCACAAATCCTTCAGCCGCGCGTCGTCGGGAGCGATGCCTTCATATTGGAAACCCAGTTCGCCCAACACTGTAATGCCGCCACTTTTCTTGATGTCGGCCAATTCCTTGCCGAATTCTGCCGGAATGGGCAGGTCGGGCATTAGGCTGGGCATGACACGATCCGGCGAAGCCGCCTTCCACGCCTGCAGCAATTTCATTCGGCCGCTGACTACGCCGATGACATTATGTTTTTCCATTATGGCAAGAGACCGGCGCATGACCTCTTCCGTCGTTTCCGGCGACCAGATGGGATCGGTGCAGTTCGGCTTTTTGAACGTCCCTACAAACATGTCGAGGATCGTCTTGCTATTGTCCCATGTCGGCATCGGATTGAGCGGAGTGCACATCGCCAAAGGAGGCGGCCCCTGATCATCGGCCGTCAGCGCATGGACATGCATGTCAATTATCGGCTCGCGCGCCGCAACATTTCCTGCATAGCCAAGCAGTCCGGCAGCCACCACGGCCGATAACATCTTCTTCATACACGCAAACTCCCCTGATTTGAATTTCAGGGGATTGCACCTCGTTACCTATGCGTCAAGCGGCCTTGCCGTGCAGCGTATCCATGCTGACGCTTGCCCCTGCGTCAATTTCCGCCGCCTTTGCTTCGACCAGCTTGACGATATGGCTGATCATGTCCGCATCCTCGACATGGTGGTCGGTCACGCCCGACAGATAGACCATATGCTTGCCGTTGCCGCCGCCTGTGATGCCGATGTCGGTTTCGCGCGCTTCGCCCGGGCCGTTGACCACACAGCCCAAGACCGAAAGGCTCATCGGTGTCTTGATATGGCCGAGTGCATCTTCCAATTTCTGTACCGTGCGGATCACGTCGAAGCCCTGCCGTGCACAGCTTGGGCAGCTCACAACACGCACGCCACGTGTTCGCAGGCCAAGTGCTTTCAAAATTTCGTAGCCGACGCGCACTTCCTCTTCGGGTTCCGCCGACAAGCTGACACGGATGGTATCGCCAATTCCCGCCCACAACAAATTGCCCAAACCAATGGAGGATTTAACCGTCCCGCCAATCAGGCCGCCGGCTTCGGTAATCCCGAGATGCAACGGACAGTCGACGGCCTCGGCAAGACCCATATAGGCGGCCACCGCCAGGAACACGTCCGACGCCTTTACCGCGACCTTATATTGGTGAAAGTCCCGGTCCTGCAGCAATTTGATATGGTCGAGCGCACTTTCGATCAGCGCTTCCGGGCAAGGCTCGCCATATTTTTCCAGCAGGTCCTTTTCCAGGCTGCCCGCATTGACGCCGATCCGAATAGCGCATCCATTTGCCTTGGCCGCATTTACGACCTCGTTTACCCGTTCGGCCGAGCCGATATTTCCGGGATTGATGCGCAGACAGGCCGCGCCTGCGTCCGCTGCCTCAAGGGCGCGCTTATAATGGAAATGGATATCGGCAACGATGGGAACATGCGCAGCACGCACAATCTGCTTAAGTGCCGCGGTGCTTTCGACATCCGGGCAGGACACACGGATAATGTCGGCACCTGCGTCTTCGCAGCGACGGATCTGGTCAATCGTTGCGGAGGCATCGCTGGTCAGCGTGTTGGTCATGGTCTGTACAGTGATCGGCGCATCCCCGCCGACGGGTACATTGCCGACCATGATCTGGCGGGACGAGCGGCGCGCAATATCGCGCCAAGGGCGTATCGAAGACATGGCTTTGCCTATACTAGCCCCGTCACAGCAACGCAATCAGGCTTCTCTGGCTTATGCGGAAATGCGCCCCTATAACAATCGACGGGGTCTTAATTGCGGAGCTTAAATATGAAATATTCTCGTACCGCCGCGGTGATTCTGGTTGCAACCACCATCGCTCTTCCCGCCGCTGCGCAAGCAAAGGACGAAGATGCATGGGCAACGGCCAGTGATGTTGGTGCCTATGGTCTGACCGCTGTTGCTCTGGGCCTTCCGCTTATAAAGGGCGACGAACAGGGCGCTTTACAAGCAGCAGGTTCAATTGGCGCTGCCCTCCTGGTCACGACCGGACTTAAGGAAACCTTTCCGGAACTGCGTCCCGACGGCAGCGACCGCAAAAGCTTTCCGTCCGGACATACCAGCCGTGCCTTTGCCGCGGCGGCGACAATCTACAACCGCGAAGGTCCCTCTGCCGGTATACCTGCAATGGCCGTCGCAAGTTTCGTAGGGGTTGCCCGTGTTCAAGCGGACAAGCATTTCTGGCACGATGTGCTGGTTGGTGCAGGGATCGGCATGGCTTCGGGATTTCTGATCACCCGGCAACGCAGCGAAAAGCAGGCGATGATTGTCCCGTGGGGCGATACCAAAAGTGCCGGTGTCAGCGTAGCTATGCGCTTTTGAATCCGGGCCCATGGAAAAGGACATATGATGCGTGCTTTTTTCAGTTCAATATGGTTGCTGTTGATACTATCTGTCGGCGCACCGCTCGCGGCCCATCCCGGTACGCACACCCATGATCTAAAGGACAAAAAAGTGGCTGACAAAAGCTGGACCCTCGTAATTCATGGCGGCGCGGGCAGCATGACCCGCGGCAAATTAGCTCCCGAACAGGACAGTGCCGCGCGCGCGGGCCTCGCCAAAGCGTTGGAAGCAGGTTCGGCTGTCCTGGAAAAGGGTGGCAGTGCGATGGACGCCGTGAGCGCCGCGATCATGGTGCTGGAGGATGACGAGCATTTCAATGCGGGTCGCGGCGCCGTTTTTACCTATAAGGGTGTGAATGAACTCGACGCGTCCATCATGGACGGCAAGACACTGGGCGCTGGCGCCGTAACCGGTGCGCGTTATACCAAAAATCCGATCCTTCTGGCACGCGCAGTGATGGAGAAAAGTCCGCATGTGATGTTGAGCCGTGAGGGGGCTGATGAGTTCAGCCGCGAACAAGGCCTGGAACAGGTGAACCCGGACTATTTCGCGACGCCCGAACGCTGGCGCCAGTTGGAAGAGCTGAAGGCGAAGAAATTGGGCTGGTATGATGTCGATTTGAAATATGGAACGGTCGGGGCCGTTGCCGTCGATAGCGAGGGTAATGTGGCCGCCGGAACCTCGACCGGTGGCCTGACCGGCAAGCGCTGGGGACGTATTGGCGATAGTCCGGTTATCGGCGCGGGCAATTATGCCGACAACCGCGCTTGTGGCGTTTCCGCGACCGGGGCCGGGGAGTTTTTCATCCGGTTGGGGGTTGCGCATGAAATCTGTGCGCGGATGCGGATGTTAGGTGAAGATGCGAAGACCGCTTCGGATCATGTCATCAAGGAGCTTGGTTTATTGGGCGGAACCGGGGGCGTCATCGTCACCGCACCCGATGGAACCGCAACTTTCGCCTTTAACACGCCCGGCATGTATCGCGGGAAAGCGACGAGCAAAGGTGACAAGGTCGTCGCAATATATGGGGATGAATGAAGGATAGCGCTTTCCTTTTCGGACGAGCACCGCTTTAGCAGCGCATATGAACCGCCTTCTCGCGACCCTATTTATCCTGATTATCCCTGTTGCCCCGGCGCAGGCCTATTGGGAATATGGGCATGAAATTGTGGCCCAAATAGCCGAAACCAATATGCCGGCAAAAACCCGTGGCGCAGTGCAGCGTCTGCTGCGTGCCGCGCCTTTATTAGGGACGCCCCAATGTCCCTTACGCACCATGAAAGATGTGAGCGTTTGGGCGGATTGCATCAAGGGTGACCGGGTGCGGTGGGGCTATACCAACAGCTGGCATTACCAGAATGTCGATATCTGCAAGCCGTTTGACCTCAAAAGTGCATGTGCGGATGGCAACTGCGTTTCGGCGCAGATCGACCGCAATGTTGCTCTTCTCAAAAACAGGATGCTACCTGCCCATATTCGTTTGGAGGCGCTTGCTTTTCTTGTTCATTTCGTCGGCGATTTGCACCAGCCATTGCATGCCGGGGATCATGAGGACCGGGGCGGAAATGACCTGAAAGCCCGCTATGGCGTCATGCCGGGCTATAATCTTCATTCGGTGTGGGATGGCTTGCTCGCCGATCGCGCCCTCTCCGCCGCACCTGCCATCGTTCGGCGCTTCTCTACCGATGAAAAAGCATCGATGGCGGCGGGCACAACGCGTGACTGGAGCATGGAAAATTGGGCTATATCGCGCGACATAGCCTATCGGCGGGCGGTCGATGGCGATCCTTGTGGCCCAAAGCCGGAGCTTCCGGTCACAATAGACGAGGCCGATGTGGCCGCATCGCGCGCGGCGTTGCGCCTGCAGGCCGAACGGGGCGGAATACGTCTGGCGCGGTTGCTTGAAGAAGCTTTGTCCTGACTCAGGCGATCACGGACGCCAATCCTCAAAATGAGTAGCAGGCTTTGCATCGCGTGTGGTGACCAGATAGTCGAACCCATTCAAGATAAATCGCGCCATCTCCGGCAAGTCGCGCTTCTGTTTTCCCGATAGGCGAAGGCGGATCGCCGTCATAGGAATGACGACATGACCTGTTGGTGGCAGGGCATCTACCGATAGCCCCGCCGCTGTTAAGAGAGCGCCTATACCTTCGTCCTCATATGGCTTGACCGCTGTCACTCGGTTTTCCGACGGGGCAATGGACCGGACAGACCCTGCAATCGGAATGAAGACGATATGGAGCGACTTTTTCCCATTTGCAGCGGCAAGCCCCGGCAGTAGCGATCCCAGATCGTAAATTCCGACCGGGGTGGTTCCGCGTCCTAAATGATAGGCGCCCATCTTCAAAAGAACCTTGGGCGCGTGACCTGCCTTTCGATAATTTTCCAGAAAATATCCCTGCATCAGGGCGCTGCGGGACTCGTTTGACGCAGCATAGGAACCACTGTTGTTCCATTGATATATCCTCGCACTGACTGCGAACGATTCAATAAGTTTGCGCGCGTCAGGGTCGTTGGCAAAGGTCTTGGACAGTTCGGCAAAATCCTCTGCTTTCGCCTTTGCCAGCCAGGCATTGTCGAATTCGAGTTTGGAAAGCGCAATCCGGTCGGCTTCCGAAATGCCCATCAATTTGCTGCGTGCGGCCTTGTCGTGCGTTCGGGTGGCTAGCCCTTCCAAGAGGATCATGGGCGCGCCCATAAATTCCTGATCAATGCCCCACAGGCGCGATGTGCCATCGGCGTCGAAAAATCCGGCGGCGAGCGTTGCGTCTTCAACATTGCTGGTAAAAGGCATGGCAAGGCCTTTGCCCTTCAACCCAGCGGCTACGCTTTTGAGTCCGGCCAAAGCGCTGTTGCCTGAAAAGTGGCGGTGCAGCCAGTCGGCGCTAAAAGGTCCTATTTCCGCCGCATGATATACCGGCATGCCCAAACGCTGCATGTCGGCGGCCAGTGCCTGTGCTAGCATCGGCGAATCGGCAAAGCCATGGTCTTCGCCCAAAGCCACAAATTGGGCGTCGACGAGGTCCGCCTTTATCCGTTCGCCACCCGGTCCGGAAACGCCGCTTTGCGCAAAGGACAGTGGTAAGACCTCCACGGGTGGAATTGCCGCATCCGGCTCTGATGCCGAAACAGGGGCTATCCCAAGGAGCAGCGCGCCTATCGCACCTAGTAGGCTCTTGATCACATTGCCTCTCCTCTCTGTATCGACTTGTGTATTATACATATAATACAGCAGATCGCAACATGGATAAAAAAGCTGTGCCGTAAAGGCGAAAGCGGTTTAACTGGCATCTGATTCATCAGGCTGGGCGGGCCGCAAATCGTCCGTTGCGAAGGACACCGCATGAGCTGGGAAAAAGAAGTCGAAGATATCCGTCGTCGGGAGGCGTTGGCCGAGAATATGGGCGGCATGGAGAAGGTGGCGCGCCAGCATGGGCAGGGGAAGCTCGACGCGCGCGAACGGATCCGGCGGCTGCTCGATACCGACAGCTTTCGCGAGATCGGAAAGATTGCCGGGCGGGGCAGCTATGATGAAGCAGGCGAACTGACCGACTTTGCCGCCTTCAACTTCATCTTTGGACGAGGGCGAAAAGACGGGCGGCCTGTGGTTGCCACCGCTGACGACTTTACGGTGCGCGGCGGGGCGGCGGATGCGGCGTTACACCGCAAATTCGTGCAGGCAGAAAAAATGGCGCACGAAATGCGCTTGCCCCTGATCCGCATGATTGACGGCACGGGAGGTGGAGGATCGGTCAAAAGTCTTGAGGACATGGGTTTCACCTATGTGCCCGTTACCCCGGGGTGGGAGGATATTGTCACCAATCTGGAAACCGTTCCCGTCGTTGCACTCGCGCTTGGTCCCACAGCCGGCATGGGCGCGGCGCGCACGGTTGCGAGCCATTATTCGATCATGGTCAAAGGTCTGTCCCAGTTGTTCGCCGCCGGACCGGTAGTCGCAGCCCAGATTGGCGAAGCGCTTTCTAAGGAGGAGCTGGGCGGCTCTGAAATCCATACCCGCAATGGGGTCGTTGACGAGGAAGTGGCGAGCGAGGATGAAGCCTTCGCGGTTGCCCGCCGCTTTCTATCCTATCTGCCGCCATCTGTTGATCGGCTGGCCGAGCGGACGGTCGGCACCGACCCGGTAGAACGGCGCGAAGAAAAACTGCTGTCTATCGTTCCGCGCGATGAAAAGCAGGTCTATTCCATGCGGGCTGTCATGAACGCTGTGTTCGATCAGCACAGCGTCTTTGAAATGGGCAAACGTTGGGGCCGCGCGGCGATTACCGCCTTTGCACGGCTGGACGGCTGGCCGGTCGCCGTGCTCGCATCCGATCCGACATATCTTGGCGGATCCTGGGAGGCGCTGACGAGCCAGAAGGTGAAGCGCTTCGTCGAACTCGCCGAACGGTTTCGCCTGCCGGTTGTCCATCTGGTCGACAATCCCGGCTTCATGATTGGGCTCGAGGCCGAGCGGACAGGCACGATCCGGTACGGCGTTGAAGCCATGAATGCGGTCTACAAGGCTAGGATACCCTGGGCATCCGTCATCATCCGCCGCGCCTATGGGATTGCGGGGAGCGCGATGTCGAACGGGGAGCGTTTCCAGTACCGCTTTGCCTGGCCGTCTGGCGATTGGGGAAGCCTACCCATCGCGGGCGGACTGGAGGCGGCGTACAAATCCGAAATAGCCGCCTCTGCGGACCCGGCCGCAAAGCTTGCGGAGATCAAGGCGCGTCTCGACGCCGTAACGTCCCCCTTTCGCACTGCGGAGAAATTCAATGTCGAGGATATCATCGATCCACGCGACACCCGGCCCTTATTGTGCGAATTTGCTGATTTGGCATGGCGACGATTAGGGGCATGATGACCTAAATCGCGAGGTCAATCTTTGCCATTGCGCCATTTCCAGCCACCCTCGGTACGAGCGGCATATATTGGCATTGGTCCAAGCGCGACCACCAGGACCAAGGGTAACATGACAAAAGGACGTTCCGCCAGAAATAGCGAGATGCCCAGTAAAGCCGCCATATGGGAAAGCAGCAATACCCATCCCTGCCATTTGAACGGAAGCCCCGCGCCGTAACCAAAACGCTTTGCCCGGAACCATGGGCCCTCTTCCATGAAATGGTGCAGCATTATCTGTAGCCTTTCATCCAAATCCGTCATCTTGGGTGCAAATTACCACCCGTCAAACGCGAGTTAGGTTGAACCCGTTTCCTTGGGCGGACGGCCCCGCTTGGGCGCTTCGCTCACCCCAACCTTGACCCCGCGCCGGGCCAGCGCCTCGCGCAGCAACACTTCGATTTCGGCATTGGCGCTCCGGAAATCGGCCGCCGCCGTCCGCTCGACCGCCGCGAAAAGCGCGGGGTCGATGCGAAGCGGAAAGGCCTTTTTCGGAGGAGCGCCCAAGCCGTTATCCTTAGCTGTACAGCGTACCGGTATTTACGACCGGCTGCGTGTCGCGTTCACCGCACAGCACGACCATCAGGTTGGACACCATCGCCGCCCGCCGCTCATCATCCAGTTCGACCACATTTTTGGCCGACAGCATTTCAAGAGCCATTTCTACCATGCCGACTGCACCTTCGACCAATGTCTTGCGCGCAGCCACGACGGCTTCGGCCTGTTGACGGCGCAACATGGCCCCGGCGATTTCTTGCGCATAGGCAAGATGTGTGAAGCCGCACTCGTCGACGGTAATGCCCGCCACCGCCAGCCGCGCCATCAACTCGGCGCGCAGTTCGGCTCCGACCTGATCATGATTACCGCGCAAGGTAACCTCCTGATGGGTGAAGTCATCGTAGGGGTAACGCGCGCCTATGGTCCGCACCGCAGCTTCGATCTGCGCCAGAACGAAAGCTTTATAATCATCAACATCGAACAGCGCCTGCGCCGTATCGGTCACACGCCAGACAACTTGCGCAGCCATCTCGATCGGGTTGCCGCGCAGATCATTGACCTTGATCTTCTCCGAAATCAGGTTGTTTGCACGCAGCGAGATTTTCGCCTTACCCATCCATGGCCAGACCCAGCGGAGACCTTCATTACGGTCAGTCCCCTTATAGGCGCCGAACAAGGTAATCGCGACGCCTTGGTTAGGCTGGATCATGTAAAAGCCAGCCGAAAGCAGGAAGAACAGAAATAGCGACCCGATGAGACCCATGAAGTCGGTCGCTGCCGCGTTGTCGCCGCCTTCAATGACCCCGACCAAGGACCAAATGCCATAGCCCAAAAAGGCGAGCATCAGCAAAAGTGCGAGATAGCCGCTAAATCCGCCTGCGCGCGCTTCGCGGCTTGCGTTCAGAGTTGTAACCGGTTCCGTCATTAAAACCTCCCATTAAATATGATATCATATTTATATCATTTCACGGGAGTCGCAAGCAAAATCGGAATCCGGTTATTCAACTGATGGCGAGGACACTGGTCAGAATAATCCGCACCAATTCGGCATGACCCCGCGCACCAGTTTTGGCATATATTTTCTTTGAATAGTTGCGTGCCGTTTCGACGGTCAAACCCAGCGCATCGGCGGCCTCGGATATGCTAGTGGCTTGGGCAAGCATCCATGCCAGCCGCGCTTCGCTTGGCAAAAGTCCGAACAGATCGACAAGCTGGTCACACCGATCAGCCTGTGAGCGGCGGTCCCCGCTGATATAGACAATTGCAACCGGCGTCCGGCTGCCGGCAAAATTGGGGCTTTGATGTGGTGTGACCAGCATTTCGACCCAAGGATCCTTGCTGAGATTAAATGCCTGTGGCCGGGCATCACTGTTGGCGGCGAAACTTTTCACCAATGCAGTCAGCGTCCGGTCAATAGTAGGCGAGGTGGGAACTAGGCGGTCATAACGGCCACGCCGGAGAACGCCACCCCATTGAAATAGTTGGTCCAGATTGTCGGTCGCATCAATGATATGGCATCCAGCATCCAGCGAGAGCCATCCCATCTTCAGCCGGTCAAAAGCTTGGCCCGTAATTGAAGAACGGAATCGTTCACGTTCGAGCGCCGCATGGCTGCGCAAGGCGATCTGCAGATGAGGCGCAAGCGCGGTTAGCAATGCGCTGGTAGACGAGCCAATATTTTTCCCGCCCGAGCACAAAAGCCATAAGTCCAGTCCACTAGGCTCCGTGACGCGAATTGCACGCAGTTCTTTGAAGGGTACTGAATTGTCGGCGAGCGGGCCGACACCAGCGCGCTTGCCATCGACAAGATCCAGCAACTCCTCATGCGCGTAGACACGGTTAGGCCGCATCGACCGGAACGCGATGGCATCCCCGATTCGCCGGCTACCTTCCGGCATCATGCTTTCATCGAGCACGACTGCGTGACCCGCTGACAGTTCAATGATGCGTTCCTCGTCGGATGGCTGAAAGAGAAGTTTGACAGTGTCAGAGCCGGTTTTGGCAAGTAACTTGTTAAGAAATCCACGCCATAGGGGCGTTTCGAACATCCCTTCATGAAGCGATTGCAACAGGCTGTCATCGTCGGTGCGCATCGCTGCATTATACCCTCCCATATGGGAGGTTCAAGTTGCGTTTTTGTTGGGCAAATGATTCGGCAACAGATTAAGGAGCTAACGTAGCGATGGCGCGCATATTGACCCATTTGGAACGACTGGAAGCCGAGAGCATTCACATCATGCGGGAGGTTGTCGCCGAGTCCGAACGGCCCGTAATGCTCTATTCGGTTGGCAAGGACAGCGCGGTCATGCTGCACCTTGCGCGCAAGGCCTTTTACCCATCGCCGCCGCCTTTCCCGTTGCTGCACGTCGATACGACCTGGAAATTCCAGGATATGTACAAGCTGCGCGACCAGATGGCCAAAGAGAGCGGCATGGAACTGCTGGTGTATCAAAATCAGGAAGCCATGGACCGGGGCATTAACCCGTTCGATCATGGCCCGCTGCACACCGACATGTGGAAGACGGAAGGTCTGAAATTGGCGCTCGACCATTATGGGTTCGACGCGGCCTTCGGCGGTGCACGGCGAGACGAGGAAAAGAGCCGCGCCAAGGAACGCATTTTCTCGTTCCGCACGGCCACCCATGGTTGGGACCCCAAAAACCAGCGGCCCGAATTGTGGAACCTCTACAATGCCCGCAAGACCAAGGGTGAAAGCATCCGGATTTTCCCGATCTCCAACTGGACCGAGTTGGACATCTGGCAATATATCCATCTGAACGACATACCGATCGTTCCGCTCTATTTCAGCGCAAAGCGACCTACCTATGAATATCAGGGCCAATTGTTCATGGCCGACGATATCGAGCGCCTGGAGCGTGTGATGGGCAAGCGTCCCGAAATCACCGAGCGCTCCATACGTTTCCGCACCTTGGGTTGCTTCCCATTGACCGGTGCGGTCGAGAGCGATGCGAAGACCTTGCCCGAGGTCATTCAGGAAATGCTGTTGACCACCACGTCCGAGCGTCAGGGCCGGGTCATCGACAAGGATGGCGGCGACGCCAGCATGGAAAAGAAGAAGCAGGAAGGTTATTTCTGATGTCGGAAGCAGATACCATCTACAAGACCGACGCCCTCATCGCGGAGGATATCGACGCCTATCTGGAAACACACCAGCATAAAAGCCTGCTGCGCTTCATCACCTGCGGCAGTGTCGACGACGGCAAATCAACCCTGATCGGGCGGCTGCTTTATGATTCCAAGATGATCTTTGAAGATCAGTTGGAAGCGTTGCAAGCCGACAGCAAGCGCGTCGGTACCCAGGGCCAGGAAATCGATTTTGCGTTGCTGGTCGACGGCCTCGCCGCCGAGCGCGAACAGGGCATCACCATCGACGTCGCCTATCGTTTCTTTGCCACCGAAAAGCGCAAATTCATCGTCGCCGATTGTCCGGGCCACGAACAATATACCCGGAATATGGTGACCGGTGCATCGACGGCGGACCTCGCGATCCTGCTGGTTGATGCACGCAAGGGCGTTATCGTCCAGACGCGGCGCCATGCCTACCTGGCGCACCTGATCGGTGTGAAGAACATCGTTCTGGCGGTCAACAAGATGGACCTGATCGGCTATGATCAGGACCGCTATAATGCCATTTGCGACGATTTCCGCGCCTTCGTGCGCGAGGCCGGCATCAGCGAGAATTTCACCTGCATTCCCATTTCGGGTCTTGCCGGCGACAATATCACATCGCGCTCTGCCAACACGCCCTGGTATAGCGGCGATACATTGATGGAGCATCTGGAAACGGTCGAGCTCAACAACACCGACGATCAAAGCAAGGCATTCCGCCTTCCCGTCCAATGGGTGAACCGTCCCAATCTCGACTTCCGTGGTTTTTCGGGCCTGATCTCGACCGGTTCGGTCAAGCCGGGTGACGCCATTCGCGTATTACCTTCGGGCAAGACTTCGACCGTCACCAAGATCGTCACGCTGGAAGGCGAGCTTGAAGAGGCCGTCGCCGGACAGTCTGTCACCATTTGCTTTGCAGACGAAGTTGACTGTTCGCGTGGAAATGTGATTGCCACGGCGGACAATCCGCCCGAAGTTTCCGACCAGTTTGAAACCACCATCGTCTGGATGGATGACGATCCCCTGCATGTCGGCCGTTCCTATTGGCTGAAGCTTGGCACGCAGATGGTTTCGGCCACGGTGCAGCAGCCCAAATATACCGTCAATGTGAACACGATGGAGCATCTGGCGGCCAAGACACTCGAATTGAACGCGATCGGTGTTGCGGAGCTTGCCACCGACAAGCCTATCGTTTTTGAACCTTACACCGACAGCCGCGCTTTGGGCGGGTTTATCCTGATCGACAAGATCACCAACCGCACTGTGGGTGCAGGCATGCTCCATTTCAGCTTGCGCCGCGCACAGAATGTCCACTGGCAAGCGACCGACATCGGCCGTGAGGAACATGCCAATCTGAAGAACCAGAAGCCCCGTGTTCTCTGGTTCACCGGCCTATCAGGTTCGGGCAAATCGACTATCGCCAATGAAGTTGAAAAGCGTCTGAACCTGATGAACCGCCACACCTTCCTGTTGGACGGTGACAATGTGCGCCACGGCCTGAACAAGGATCTGGGTTTCACCGAAGCTGACCGGATCGAAAACATCCGGCGCGTTGGCGAAGTTGCGAAGCTGATGACCGACGCGGGACTTATCGTCCTGACGGCCTTCATTTCGCCTTTCCGTGCAGAACGCGACATGGTTCGCGCGATGATGCCCAAAGGCGAGTTTGTCGAAATCTTCGTCGACACACCGCTTGAAGTTGCCGAAGAACGTGACGTGAAAGGCCTCTACAAAAAGGCGCGGAGCGGTGCGTTGAAGAATTTCACTGGCATCGACAGCCCCTATGAGGCACCGTTCAATCCTGAAATTCGCGTCAACACAGTCGAGATGACAGCGGCAGACGCCGCGGAACATATCATCCGTCTCCTGATGCCCCTGAAGTGAGGTTGGAGATGAACGACAGCGAATTGGCAGCGCATCTGGCGCATGTTGCGGGGCGATTGTTACTCGAGGTGCGGGCATCTGGCCTGCTCAGCCTGAAGGCATTGGGCAAGGCTGGTGACCAGACCGCGAACCAGTTTCTATGCCACGCACTACGCGAGCAACGTCCCGAGGACGGTTTGTTGTCCGAAGAAGAAAAGGATAATGCCGACCGCCTGTCCAAATCGCGCGTGTGGATCATCGATCCCGTCGATGGCACACGTGAATATGGGGAAGAACGAACGGATTGGGCCGTGCATGTCGCACTTGCCATAGACGGCGTTCCGACCATCGGCGCGGTTGCGCTGCCCGGGCTTGATCTTGTGCTTCGGACAGACCAGCCACAGCCTTTGCCACCTGCGGCTGAAAAGCCCCGGATGCTGGTTAGCCGTACCCGGCCTGCCGCGGAAGCCGTGGCGGTTGCCGAGAAAATCGGAGCCGAACTTGTCCCCATGGGCAGCGCAGGCGCGAAGGCAATGGCGGTCGTGCGTGGCGAAGCGGAAATTTATCTGCACACAGGGGGGCAATATGAGTGGGACAGCTGTGCACCTGCCGCTGTTGCAGCCGCCTATGGGCTGCACATCAGCCGGGTCGACGGTAGCCCGCTGGTCTACAACCAGGCCGATGTCTATATGCCCGATCTGCTGATTTGCCGTCCCGAATGGGCCAAACCCGTGCTGGAACTGGTCCGCGACGCTATTTAAATCGGTTTGTCACATCCTCGTAAAGTTGCTACCCCCTCGCTATGAGCGATTGTGCGCAATGTGTTGTCCGTAACCGGGCCATTTGTTCCGGGTTGAGTCCCGATGAACTTTTGGCTCTCGGCCAGAAAGGCCGTAAGCAGACCGTAAAGCGGGGGCAGACGCTTGTTTGGGAGGGGGATGACTCCCTCGTTGTAGCGAATGTCATTTCCGGTGTCCTCAAACTCAGCGTTTCGACCGCAGACGGCCGTGAACAGATTGTCGGCATCGTTTTTCCATCGGATTTCATCGGCCGTCCATTCGGCAAGGAAAGCCCCTACAGCGTGACCGCGCTGAGCGACGCCGAAGTGTGTGTGTTCCACCGTTCGACATTCGACCAGTTCGCGCGCGAGCATCCCGAATTGCAGCACAAGCTGCTGCAGCGCACGCTCATCGAGTTGGATGATGCGCGGCAATGGATGATGCTGCTGGGCAAGAAAACCGCCGAAGAACGCATCGCTACATTGCTGCTCCGCATATCCGAACGGCTGAGTGCGGACGGTTGCACCGGACCGTTGCTCAATCTCGACGAATTTGAGCTGCCAATGGACCGCCAGCAGATGGCCGACATACTCGGCCTTACCATCGAAACGGTCAGCCGCCAGTTGACGCGTATCAAGTCCAGCGGCGTAATAGCGCTCCCCGACCGGCGGCGGGTCGTGATCCATGACCGCCAGGCATTGCTGGATCTCGCGGAAGCCGCATAAATCCTATCTTTGTCTTTCTTGACCTAGGTCAATGATCGGACTTCCCAAATAGACCATCGCAAATCCGAGCCGCACATAGTTCTGCGGTCGGGGAACGATTATGGATATTCTTTTAACACGCGTTGGAGTGTGGTTTTTTGTCGCGGTCATGGCCTTTGCCGCCATGGCGCTGGGGGCTGACCAGGCTTATTCGGTCCATATGGGCATCGTCTGCCTTGCCGCGTTGATTGCGATGGCGGCATCGATGAACCGCTTCGATTTTCTGACGCAGAAATTTCCCACATTAAGCGGCGGCGCCGTTGCATCGCATTATGACGATGACCCGATCCGGTGGGGAGCCATTGCGACCCTGTTCTGGGGTATTGCGGGTTTTCTGGTGGGGCTCATCATCGCGCTGCAGCTCGCTTTCCCAGTCCTGAACTTCAATCTGGAGTTTACGACATTCGGGCGTTTGCGGCCGCTGCACACCTCTGCGGTGATTTTCGCATTTGGAGGCAATGCGCTGATCGCGACGAGTTTCTACGTCGTCCAGCGCACTTGCCGGGCAAGACTCGCCTTCCCCGGTCTCGCCCGTTTTGTTTTCTGGGGCTATCAGCTGTTCATCGTGCTCGCGGCCACAGGTTATCTGATGGGTGTTACCGAGGGCAAGGAATATGCTGAGCCCGAATGGTATGTCGACCTGTGGTTGACGGTCGTCTGGGTCAGTTATCTGGCGGTTTTTGTCGGCACGATCGTGAAGCGCAAAGAGCCGCACATCTATGTCGCCAACTGGTTCTACTTAAGCTTCATCATCACTGTGGCCATGCTGCATCTGGTCAACAACCTGTCCATGCCGGTCAGCATCTTCGGCTCGAAAAGCTACAGCGCCTTTGCAGGGGTGCAGGATGCTCTGACCCAGTGGTGGTACGGCCACAACGCTGTGGGCTTCTTCCTGACCGCCGGCTTCTTGGCGATGATGTACTATTTTGTACCCAAGCAAGCCGAACGCCCGGTCTATTCCTACCGCCTGTCGATCGTCCATTTCTGGTCGCTGATCTTCCTCTACATCTGGGCAGGACCGCACCATCTGCATTACACCGCGCTTCCTGACTGGGCGCAGACACTCGGCATGGTTTTCTCGGTCGTGCTCTGGATGCCCAGCTGGGGCGGGATGATCAACGGCCTGATGACGCTCAACGGTGCCTGGGACAAGATCCGCACCGACCCCATCATCCGCATGATGGTCATGGCGCTCGCCTTCTACGGCATGAGCACCTTTGAGGGGCCGATGCTGTCCATCAAGGCCGTCAACAGCCTGTCGCATTATACCGACTGGACCATCGGCCATGTACATAGCGGCGCGCTCGGCTGGAATGGCATGATCACCTTTGCCTGCCTCTACTATCTGTTCCCGCGTCTGTGGAACCGTGAACGGATGTACTCGCTGCGGATGATCAACTGGCATTTCTGGCTCTCCACGCTCGGCATCGTTTTCTACGCCTCTGCCATGTGGGTAGCGGGCATCATGCAGGGCCTGATGTGGCGCGAATATGGAGCCGACGGCTATCTCGTCTACTCCTTTGCCGAGACGGTCGCCGCGATGTTCCCAATGTACCTCATCCGGGCCTTTGGTGGACTGCTCTATCTCGCGGGGGCGCTGGTCATGGTCTTCAACGTGTGGATGACAGTCGCTGGCAAAATCCGTGTCGAAAAGCCGATGACCGAAACGCCCTATAATCCTGAAGCTGACCGGCCCTATGTCGCCGTTCCGGCTGAATAAGGAGCACCCCTAATGACAAGCTCATCCAAAACCGGAACCTTCAGCCACAAGAATCTGGAGCGTAACGTTAGCCTGCTCGGCCTGTGCGCACTGGGCGCCGTGGCGATTGGCGGCATCGTGGAGATAGCCCCGCTTTTCTGGATCGATTCCACGGTGGAAAAGGTGGAGGGCGTGCGCCCCTATACCCCGCTCGAACTGACCGGCCGCAACATCTACATCCGCGAGGGCTGTTATGTCTGCCATAGCCAGATGATCCGCCCGTTCCGCGACGAAGTGGAACGCTACGGTCCCTATAGCTTGGCGGCAGAGAGCATGTACGACCACCCCTTCCAATGGGGATCGAAACGGACAGGGCCTGATCTGGCCCGCGTTGGTGGCCGTTATTCCGACGAATGGCACCGCGCCCATCTGAAAGACCCACGCAGTGTTGTGCCCGAATCCATCATGCCGCCCTATGCCTTTCTGGCCCAGCGCCCGGTGCGCGCCGGTCAGATGTCGGGCCATCTGACCGCCCTTTCGCGGGTAGGCGTTCCCTATAGCAAGGAGGCGATCAAAGAAGCGGATGCCGATCTGATGGCGCAAGCCGACCCCAATGCCGATGGCGCAGCGCTTCAGGCGCGTTATCCGAAAGCACAGGTCCGCGACTTTGACGGAAACCCCGCCAAGGTCACCGAACTGGACGCTGTGGTCGCCTATCTCCAGATGTTGGGCACATTGGTCGATCACCAGAAGGCCAAACCTTTTGAGCAACCGCGATGAGCTACAACGACCTTCGCCACTTTGCGGACAGTTGGGGCCTTGTGGTCATGGGGATGATCTTCCTCATCCTTATCGCCTGGCCCTTTCGCAAAGCGAACCGGCAACGCAACGAAGACGCTGCCACCATGATTTTCAGGGACGATGACAATGGCTGAGAATAAACGCATCGATGCACCAACCGGAACGCAAACCGTCGGGCATGAATGGGACGGCATCGAAGAACTCGATACCCCAATGCCCCGCTGGTGGGTCTTTACCTTCTGGGCCTGTATCTTGTGGGGCATCGGCTATATCGTGCTCTTCCCCGCCATCCCGTTGCTCAACGGGTCAACACCTGGGCTTTGGAACTGGTCAAGCCGGGGGCAGCTGGAACAGCAAATGAAGGCTGAAACACTTCGCCGAGCACCCATAACAAACGCGCTTGCCGCCGTTCCCATCGAGCAGCTCGCCGGAAATGAAAAACTGTATCAGGCTGCGATCGAAGGTGGCCGGGCTGCATTCAAGGTGCATTGTGTGCAGTGCCATGGCTCTGGTGCTGCCGGGTCAAAGGGCTATCCCAATCTCAACGATGATGATTGGCTGTGGGGTGGCGACTTGCCTGCTATCCACTACACCCTCACACATGGCATCCGTCAACCGGACCATGAAGAAACACGCTTTTCGCAAATGCCCGCTTTTGGCGGTGTATTGAGCGGTGGCGAGATCGACGCTGTCGCGACCTATGTCCAGACATTGTCGGGCAAAGCCAAACCCGGTGCACAATCTGCGGCTGGTGCAACCTTGTTCGCAAATAATTGCTCATCTTGCCACGGAACCGATGGCAAAGGCATGCGCGAATTTGGCGCACCGAACCTGACAGACGGCATCTGGCTCTACGGCGGCGACATTGCGAGCATCAAGACCACGGTCACCAAGGCCCGTTATGGCGTCATGCCGCGTTGGAACAACCGTCTGGATCCTGTCACGATCAAGATGCTGGCGGTATATGTCCATTCGCTGGGCGGTGGTGAAGCCAATGCGGCACCTGCACCGGCAGCGGTCCCCGACCCGGAAAAGGTCGCCGCCAATGTCCAGCCCTGAAGATCTGACCGGCCCCAAACAACCGCTCTACCAAGCGCGCAAAGGCGTTTATCCCAAGTCTGTGGATGGCTTCTACCGTCGCCTGAAATGGGTGATCATGGCCATCACTTTGGCGATCTACTACATCACGCCGTGGATACGGTGGGACAGGGGCGCCTATGCCCCAAATCAGGCGGTCCTCGTCGATCTGGCCAACCGGCGCTTCTACATGTTCCAGATCGAAATCTGGCCGCACGAATTTTACTATGTGGTTGGACTGCTGGTCATGGCAGGAATTGGGCTGTTTCTGGTCACGAGTGCTGTGGGGCGCGCCTGGTGCGGCTATAGCTGTCCGCAGACGGTCTGGACCGATCTGTTCCAGCATGTCGAACGGTTTATCGATGGTGATCGCAATGCCCAGATGCGTCTGGAAAAGGCGCCTTGGGGAGCCGAAAAAATTGCAAAGCGGCTGAGTAAATGGTCAGTCTGGCTGTTCATTGCTTTCTGGACCGGCGGCGCCTGGATCATGTACTTCGCCGATGCGCCGACACTCGTCCGCGATTTCTGGACGGGTAACGCGGCACCTGTTGCCTACGCCACTGTAGGCATACTGACCGCAACGACATTTATCTTTGGCGGATTCATGCGGGAACAGGTGTGCATTTACATGTGCCCTTGGCCGCGCATCCAAACGGCCATGATGGACGAAAAGTCCCTGCTGGTTACCTATAAGGATTGGCGCGGGGAACAGCGCGGTAGTCTGAAAGCCGCGCAAGCCGATCCAGCCGCGTTTGGCGACTGCATCGACTGCAACCAATGTGTGGCGGTGTGCCCGACGGGTATCGATATCCGCGAAGGTCCACAAATTGGCTGCATTACCTGCGCGCTGTGCATCGATGCCTGTGACAAGGTGATGGCACAGGTTGGAAAACCGCGCGGCCTGATTGATTATTGCACGCTGGACGATGCCGACATCGAAAAGAAAGGGGGCACCGGCACGCCTGTTCTCAAGACCTTGTTCCGTCCGCGCACGATCATCTATTTCGGCATCTGGTCCGCTATTGGCCTCGCTATGCTGTTTACCCTGGGGCAGCGCACACGGCTCGATCTGGCCGCGCAGCATGATCGTAATCCTGTTTATGTCCAATTGTCGGACGGGACGATCCGGAACAATTACACGCTCAAAATCCGTAACATGCAGGCCCGGCCGCGTATCGTCGATATCTACATCGAAGGTCTCCCCGGTGCGCAAGTCTGGACGGACGAAGGTGATCGCGCTTCAGCCCGGCAAAATGTCAATTTCGCCGTCGACCCCGATGCCGTCCACAAAGTGCGCCTGTTCATCGCGGCACCCGCCGAAGGTCCCGCCCGCACGGAATTCCAGATAAGCGCCCGGGCCCGCACTGGTGATGAACGTGGCGACAGCGACACCCTGATTTTCGAACGCCCGAAGGATGACCAATGAGTATCGCTAAACCCCGCATCTTTACCGGCTGGCACATGACGACAATATTGGTCAGCTTTTTTGCCGTTGTGATGGCCGTGAATTTCACCATGGCGCGTATGGCCATCAGCACCTTTGGCGGTACCGTCGTCGATAACAGCTATGTTGCCAGCCAGAATTACAACATATGGCTGAACGCTGCCGACCGGCAGGAACGGCTTGGCTGGCACGTCGTGGCCCGTTTGGACAGCGACAGGCATATTCGTGTTTCCGTGAACAAAAATGGCGTGGCCTTGGACGGAATCCGGGCAAGCGGGGATGCATTGCATCCCTTGGGACGCAAGGAAGACCAAGCCCTTAGCTTCGTCACCGTTGGTGACGGCGAATTGCGATCCAAAGAAGCTTTGCCGCAAGGACGATGGAATGTGCAACTCGCGCTGCGCAAAAACACCGACATCTTTCATGTGCGGGAGCCATTGCAGTGACCGCCGCTACGCCAAACCGCGATCCTGTTCTGCTTCCCCAGACGGAGTTTGCTGTGCCGGGCGTGCGCTGTGCCGGATGCATATCCAAATTGGAAAATGGTCTGGCGCTTAATCCGGGCATCGCTGCTGCCCGGGTCAACTTCACGGCAAAACGCGTGGCGATCACCCATCTGCCCGACATGACTTTGCCCCAGCTTGTCAAAATCCTGGGCGACATTGGATTTGAAGCCGTGCCCATATCTGGGGATGGTGTAGACGGGACGCAGCAGGAATCGCGGCAGATGTTGCAGGCAATGGCGGTTGCCGGATTTGCCATGATGAACATCATGCTGCTGTCGGTATCGGTATGGTCAGGCGCGCAAGGATTCACACGGGACCTGTTCCACTGGATTTCGGCTCTGATCGCGTTGCCGACGGTGGCCTATGCCGGCCGGCCCTTTTTTCGCTCGGCCTGGGCTGCCTTGCGCAAGGGGCGCACCAATATGGATGTGCCTATATCGATAGGCGTCCTGATTACGACTGCGCTCAGCCTGTTCGAAACCTTCACCCATGGCCCGCACGCCTATTTTGACGGCGTTGTCATGCTGCTCTTCTTCCTCCTCACGGGCCGCTGGCTTGATGTGGTGATGCGCAGCCGTGCACGCGACGGGGTTAGCGCCTTGCTCAAGCAAACGGCCGCCGGCGCGATGGTATTGGACAAGGATGGAAAGACCCGCTGGGTCGAGGCCAAGGCGCTTTCCATCGGGATGGACATGATCGTGGCTGCGGGCGAACGCGTTGCTGCCGACGGGATCATCATCAAAGGAAATAGCAGTTTCGATCTCTCTTTACTGACGGGAGAGTCTGCACCGCAGATGGCGCATGAAGGCGACAGCATTCATGCAGGAACGCTTAACCTCGACAGTCCCGTAACTATATCCGTCACCGCCACGGGACCCGATACCGCCATCGCCGACATCGCCCGGCTGATGGAACAAGCAGGGCAGAGCAAATCACTCTATGTACGGGTCGCCGACCGGGCGGCGCGTCTTTACGCCCCGGCCGTACATACATTGGCAGCGGCCAGCTTTCTGGGTTGGATGTTGGTCGGCGCAGGATGGCATGAAAGCTTGCTGGTGGCGGTCGCTGTATTGATCATCACCTGCCCCTGCGCACTGGGGCTGGCTGTTCCGGCGGCGCAGATTGTGGTCGCCGGTGCGTTGATGCGTGCAGGCATATTGGTGAAAGACGGCAGCGCGCTCGAACGGCTTGCCGAGGTCGACCGCGCTATGTTCGACAAAACGGGGACACTCACCATGGGACGCCCCGAACCGGTTAATCTTGACGATGCCAATGGTGAGCAGAGGTCCATATTACTCGCCCTCGCGCGCGCGAGCCGCCATCCGTTACCCGAGGCGATACGCCGCACACTGGAAAGTGCCGGGACGAGTGCCGCGTCGCTCACCAACATCCGGGAAATTGCAGGGTCAGGTGTCTACGCCATGGCGGGAACATGCGAAGTGTCCTTGGGCCGGCCCGACTTTGATATGGCGAGTGCAGGCATGGCTGCCCAACTTCTGGTTGCAGGCCAGCCACCCTTCACGATCCACTTCACCGATCAGGTGCGCAGCGCCGCCGCCGAGACGATCACCGAGCTTGTGCAATTGGGGATTGAATCCGCCATTTTATCGGGCGACCGCGCAAGCGCCGTTGCGCCGGTGGCGCGGATGCTGGGGCTGACGGCACAGACGGGCATGCTGCCCGAAGACAAGCTGGACGCCATTGCCCGGCAGAAAAGGGCGGGGCACCATGTCCTGATGGTCGGGGACGGCCTTAACGACGGACCGGCGCTGGCCGCAGGTCACGCCTCTATCGCACCCGCGTCGGCGAGTGATGTCGGGCAAAATGCCGCGGATGTTGTTTTCCTGGGCGATGCCCTGACCCCTGTCGCGACCGCTGTGCGTGCCGCGCGCCGGACGCAGCAGATTGTGCGGCAGAACTTCGCCCTCGCCATTGGCTATAATGTCATCGCTGTGCCGCTGGCTATTTCCGGCCATGTCACGCCATTGATCGCGGCGGCGGCCATGTCGGGATCGTCGTTGATTGTCGTTGCGAACGCGCTGCGCCTGCGGGCGGTGGTCCGATGACCGGTCTTGCCTTGCTGATCCCGGTGGCGCTGGGGCTTGGCCTTCTGGGCCTTGCCTCCTTTTTCTGGTCGTTGAAAAATGGCCAGTTTGACGATGCCGACGGGGCAGCTTTACGGATATTGATTGATGAGGAAGACCCGCTGTGAAGCGTATGGCTGCTCTTTTGGCCATTACCATATTGGTCATCCCGCCCCTTCCGGCGCAGGGCAAGACGCTGACCGTCGGCGTATGCGGACAACCCGGCGTGCAGGTGTCGATTCCTGTGAAGCAACCGCATCCCGGCCAAGGTGATGATCATGGTTGCTGCAAAAAGGGTTGCCACGCCGCCAATGACCGGCGGAAAAAGATGAACGACAGCGATCCAGAAGACTGCTGCTGAGCATTAAAAAAGGCGGCGCCTCCCCCCGGAAGCGCCGCCTTACGCGGGACGGCCAATGACCCTTGGCCGCCCTGCGCGTCTCTTAAAAGCGGAAGCCCACCCCTACACCAACCACGATTGGATCAAGGCTGATCTTCACGCGCTGCGTGCCGATGGCGGTTGTCGCCAAGCGCGCCGTCGTATCGATGTCGATATATTTCACGTCAAAGTTAAGGAACATCTTCTCGTTCAGATCGATATCGATCCCCGCCTGCGCGGCCCAGCCGAAGCTGTCCTTCAAATTGACGTCGGTCTGGCCCACAGCCGTTTCGAGACCGGCCGATGGCTTTTCGGAATAGAAAATCGTGTAGTTCACGCCTGCGCCGACATAGGGGCGCACTTTGGCTTCTGGGGCAAAATGATATTGCACGGTCAATGTGGGCGGCAGCACCCAAGTGGATGCAAGTTTGCCGATACCGCCTGTCGTGCCGGTGGTCCCGGAAGCGCTATGCTTGGTGGTCGCAGCAATGAGTTCAAGCCCCACATTGTCGCTGACCATATGGGTGATGTCGACTTCGGGCATGACGCTGTTGTTGACCTTCACCTCTTCGGTGGGAAAGGCCGGCAATATGGGGCCCGAGCTTTCGGTCGGCGCAACCATGATACCGCGGATGCGGATAAAGGTATCGCCCGCCTCGGCATGGGCTGCGCTGGTCCCCAAGGCCATGGCCACCACCAGCATGCTTGTTTTCAGGGAGAGTGATTTCATGTCAGTTTCCTTATGCTGACCTTGTTGTCAGTAGGGTCATATTGCCGCGTCCAAATTTAAAGTCTTTGACGCAGATCAAGGTGTTGCCGCAGGCTGGAATTATGAAGGTGGCATGTGGCCATATTATCCCGAACTGCTCAGCAGACCCGTGCCCCGCTACACCAGCTATCCCACCGCTGCGGAATTTCATGAAGGCGTCGGTCCGGATGACTATGCGACGGCATTGCGCAATGTCGCACCGGGAACACCGCTCTCCTTATATTTGCACATCCCCTTTTGCGAGCAGATCTGCTGGTATTGCGGCTGCAACACCGGTGCAGCATCCAAGGCGCAGCGTCTTGCGGCCTATCTTGATGCGCTGGAGGCTGAGCTTGCATTGGTTGCCAAATATATCGGCGGGCGCGGCTTTGTGCAGCGTATCGCCTTTGGCGGCGGAAGCCCGAACGCCCTTTCGACGGTCGAATTTGTGCGCTTGCTGGACCGCATCATCACCGTTTTTGCCGCCGGACAGCCGGAGATCTCGGTCGAAATAGACCCTCGCGGATTTACGTCCGAATGGGCTCTGGTCATGGCCGCATCGAATGTCAGCCGCGTGAGCATGGGCGTCCAAACCTTCACCCCCCATGTTCAGGAAGCCATTGGACGGGTGCAGCCCCTTGCGCTGATCGAAACCTGCGTCTCATCCCTGCGGTCTCGCGGGATCAAGGCGATCAATTTCGACATGATGTACGGACTGCCGCATCAGTCGCTGGATGATGTGCGCGACAGCCTGAAACAGGCCATCGCGCTGCGCCCCACACGAATAGCGCTGTTCGGATACGCCCATCTGCCGTCGATGATCCCGCGACAGCGGCGGATCGACACCGATGCCCTGCCAGACGCAAATCTAAGGTTCCAGCAATCCGCTTTAGGCTTCGATATGCTTGTCGCGGCGGGCTATGAGCCGATCGGCTTCGACCATTTCGCCCTCCCTGAAGATCCGCTGGCCATAGCCGCGAAAGCCGGGAAGGTACGGCGCAATTTTCAGGGTTTCACCGAAGACAGCAACGAAACGCTGCTGGGCTTTGGGGCGAGTTCGATCAGCATGCTGCCCGGATTGCTCGTCCAGAATGAGAAGAATATTGAGGCATATCGCGACAGGGTAAATGCTGGCGCGCTCGCTGCTTCCCGCGGCTTTGTGCCCGATGCCGAGGACATGGAGCACAGCCGCTGGATTGAGAGGTTGCTATGCGACGGCCATGTCGAAGTGCGCGCCGACGCCCATCCCACACGAGCGTTGCAGCCCTTTGAAGAACGCGGCCTTGCCAAATGGCACGGGGATCAGCTTGTGATAGAAGACAGCGGCCGTCCCTACGCCCGCTGCATCGCCGCCGCCTTTGACCGATTTCGCCAATCGGACAAAATGATGGCGGCGTCGCAGGCGGTTTAGCGACCGATGCTGCTGTAGCGGAAGCCGGCGGCCTCGATTTCGTTGCTGCGGTAAATATTCCGCAGATCAACCATCGCGTCACCGTTCATGGCCGACCGCAATTTGGCAAGGTCGAGCGCGCGGTACGCATCCCATTCGGTTACCAACGCAACCGCATCTGCACCTTCGGCAGCGGCATAGGCGCTGTCTGTCATGACGACTTCGGGGAGAATTTTCGATGCCTCTTCCATGCCTTCGGGATCATGGGCATGCACTTGCGCGCCTGCATCCAGCAAAGTCTGAACAATCGCGATTGACGGCGCATCACGCATGTCATCGGTATTGGGTTTGAAAGTCAGGCCAAGCAGCGCGACTTTCTTGCCCCGCGCATCCCCGCCCAGGGCAGCGATAATCTTGCGACCCATGGCCCGCTTGCGAAGATCGTTTGCTTGAACGACGGCTTCAACAATGCGGACCGGACTATCGTTATCCTGAGCGGTTTTGAGGAGAGCAAGCGTGTCCTTCGGGAAGCAGCTGCCGCCATAGCCCGGACCTGCGTGCAGAAATTTTGACCCGATACGATTGTCGAGTCCAATTCCGCGCGACACGTCCTGAACATTGGCGCCAAGCTTTTCGCAAAGGTCGGCCATTTCATTGATAAAGGTGATCTTGGTCGCCAAAAACGCGTTGGCGGCATATTTGATAAGCTCCGAAGAACGGCGGCTTGTGAATAGAATTGGCGATTCATTGAGGAACAGTGGACGATAAATGGCGCGCATGGTTTCGCGGGCCCATTCGACATCGGTTCCGACAACAATACGGTCGGGACGCTTGAAGTCGCCAATGGCGGCGCCTTCACGCAAAAATTCCGGGTTGGAAACGACGGCAAATTCCAGCGTGGGATTGGCTTCACGGATGATCCGCTCCACTTCGTCTCCGGTGCCGACGGGCACGGTCGATTTGGTCACCACGACTGTCTTGGGATCAATCGCTGCGGCCAGTTCTTCCGAAGCTGCATATACATAGCTGAGATCGGCATGGCCGTCGCCGCGACGCGAGGGCGTGCCTACGGCGATAAAGACCGCGTCGCAGCCCTTTAGCGATGCCTTCAGATCGGTCGAAAAGGAAAGACGCTTTGCATCTACGTTGGTCTTTACCAGCGTGTCGAGACCCGGCTCGAAAATCGGCATGATATTGGCGTTGAGCTGGTCGATTTTGCGTGCGTCCTTGTCGACGCAGACGACGTCATGACCAAAGTCGGCGAAGCATGCGCCCGACACAAGGCCGACATAACCTGATCCTATCATCGCGATTTTCATACAAATTTCCTGGGAATAGCGTTTCGTTCGCCGCCTCAATATTTGGCAGCGGCCCAAACGGCAAGCCACTAAAAGGGATAATGGCCCGGTGACCAAAAGGGTATTGGGCACACCAAATGGCTTGCTTCATGGTTAAAAAAAGGCCCCGAACGCAGTGACGCGCACGGAGCCTTTTTGAATGACTATCTGGCTGGTTCGGGGCGGACATTGTCCGGCCCCTACACCATCCCATTATTTAACGGACGCCGATGACGTCCGGATTGCCATCACGATCGCCAATCACAGTGCCGCCATTGCGGATGGGACCAACGAGCAGGAGCCCGGCAAGGTGTGGCGTCGCCATCGAAGTACCGCTGATGGTATTATAGCCACCGGCCAGCCATGTGGACCGGATACCGACACCTGGTTCGGCAAAATCGACCGGCGGGTTGCCGAAGTTCGAGAAGGACGCGAACACATCACCTGTTGCGAAGGCCGATACCGTATAGATATTAGGTCCATTGGCGCGACCGGGTGAGCTGCTGGTAGCATTGGTGGCCTCGTTTCCGGCGGCCAAGGCAAAACGGATACCCTTTGCCGCTGCCGCAACAACGGCATCGTCGAGGGCTTGGCTAATGCCGCCACCCAGGCTCATATTCGCAACGTCGCCTGCGGCACCATTTTGCGAAACATAGTCAACACCGGCAATAACGCCCGAGGTTGAACCGCTACCCTTTTTGTTGAGCACGCGTACAGCAACAACCTTTGCACCCGGCGCGACGCCAACCACACCGATATTGTTGTTGATGGCCGCAATGGTGCCAGCAACATGGGTGCCGTGACCGTTTTGGTCGTCAGGCGTGAGGCCGGTAATGAAACTGCGGCTGCGTGGCACGTCGACATTCAAGTCCGGATGATTCAGCTGGATACCGGAATCAATGACCCAAGCGGTTGCGAAGGTCCCGTTGATGCCACCACCAACGCGGGTGATACCCCAAGGAGTCTGCTGCACTCCCGAAGTAGGAGGAGGGGGTGGAGGCGGTGGAGGCGGTGGAGTGGGGCCCGGAGGGGGGGGAGGTGGTGGCGGCTTTACACCGTCTTGACCCTTGCTCGCGTTCACTTCACCCAACGCATAGACGACCGTGCCACTCGCATCGAGCGGAGTCACCGAGACCACACGGTCTGTCCGTCGTCAGAACATTTGGCACTGATGGCTGCGTAAATTAACGGAGTGTT
>OFDN01000198.1_pt1 | contig 57979 bp, 57 predicted proteins | sample 1520971 | NCBI WGS metagenome assembly OFDN01 (sample SAMEA94257418, study PRJEB24077) | hot springs metagenome | biome: Aquatic biome; feature: Geographical feature; material: Water | place: India | collected 2012-06-12 | depth 5 m | reverse complement strand
CGGCAGCAGGGCGCGGCGGCTGCCCAGCGCGCGCGCGACCGCGGCGCCGTGCATCGGTCCGGCGCCCCCTGCCGCAACGAGGGTGAAGGTCGCGGGATTGTGGCCGCGCTCGATGCTCAGCCGCTCGACGGCGTGCAGCAGGTTCTGCTCCAGCAGGCGGATGACGCCGGCCGCGGCTTCCTCGACCGAGAGGCCGAGCGGTTTGGCGAGCTTCGTCTCGATGGCCTTGCGCGCCAGGTCCGCGTCGAGCGTGACGGCACCGCCGGCCAGCGGACCGGGACGCAGGCGGCCCAGTACGAGCTGCGCATCGGTGACGGTCGGGTTTTCGCCGCCCAGACCGTAGGCCGCGGGGCCGGGGCGGGCGCCGGCGCCCTGCGGGCCGGCATGGAGGAGGCCGGCATCGTCGACCCAGGCGACCGTGCCACCGCCCGCACCGACCGTGTGGATCTCCACCGAGGGCGTCGTGAGATGATAGCCGTCGATGGTGAGTTCGTCGGTGACCGGCACGTCGCCCTGCGCCATCACCATCACGTCGCAGCTCGTGCCGCCGATCTCCATCGAGATCAGGTTTGCTTTCTCACCCGGCGCCGCGCAGCCCTTGAGCGCACCGACGCCGGCCGCCGGGCCCGACAGGACCAGCATCACCGGCCGCGCCGCCACCTGGTCGACGGAGACCGCGCCGCCGTTGCTCTGCAGCAGCAGCAGCGAGCGCGGCAGGCCGAACTGGCGCAGCTGCTCGTCGAGCGCGCGGAGGTAGCTCGTCACCTTGGGGGCGACATAGGCGTTCACGACAGCGGTCGAGCCGCGCTCGTATTCGCCCATGGTCGGCATGACCTCGCTCGACAGCGAGACCCACTTGCCGTTCCACGCCTTGGCGAGCTGCCCGCCCACCGCGCGTTCGTGCGCGCCGTCGAGGAACGAATTGAACAGGCAGACCGCGACCGATTCGACGCCCTCCTCGGCGAAGACCTTCGCGGCGGCGTCGACATCCTCGGGCTTCAGCGGTGCCAGCTCGGTACCATCGGCGGCGATTCGGCCGCGCACCGGCAGGCGCAGATAGCGGGGCACAAGAACCTGCGGGAAGGGCGAGCGATGGTCCCACTGGTTCTCGCGAATGCCGCGACGAATCTCGAGCGAATCGCGGAAGCCCTCGGTCGTCAGCATCCCGACCCTGGCGCCCTTCTTCTCCAGGATCGTGTTGGTCGCCACGGTCGAGCCATGGACGAACAGCGCGCAGTCCCGCAGCAGCGCCGTCAGCGTGATGTCGAGCTGCTTCGCCGCCAGCCGCAGCACGCCCAGCACGCCCTCGCTGGGATCGGCCGGAACCGATGGCGACTTGAAGATGCGCACCGCGCCGGCGGCATCGCGCAGCACCATGTCGGTGAAGGTACCGCCCACGTCGACGCCGATGCGCCACGGGGCGAGAAGGGCGGGAGACGGGGCGGGGGCCGTCACTTGGGCAGGCTTCCCAGCACTTCGTCGGTATGCTCGCCGAGCGTCGGCGCCGAGCGCGGCGAATGCGGCCGCACATGGTCGAACGCGATCGGCAGGCCGACCACTTTCGGCCCTCCGGGCAACTGCTGGATGAGCTGCGAGGCTTCCATCTGCTCGGTACGCGCCAGTTCGCCGATGTCGTTCACGGCGGCGCAGGGCACGCCGGCCTTCTCCATCGCTTCCAGCCATTCGGCGCGCGGCCGGGCCTTCAGCGCCTCGGCGATCATCGGCAGCAGCTCGGCCTTGTTGGCCACACGCTGAGCGCTCTTGGCGAACTTCGGATCGGTGGCCCACTCGTCGCGGCCCAGCACCTTGGCGCAGCGCGCCCACAGCCGGTCGTTGCCGGGCGCGAGGCAGATCGGATGGTCGGCCGTGTCGAAGGTCTGGTAGGGCACGATCACCGGGCTGCCGGTGCCGTGGCGCTTGGAGACGGTGCCGTTGGCGAGGTAGCCGTTCACTTGGCCCTCGACCCAGTGGACGGCCGAGTCGAACAGCGACGTGTCGACGAGGCAGCCCTTGCCGGTCTTGTCGCGCAGACGGAGCGCCGCCAGCGCGCCGATGGTGCAGAACATGCCGGTGGCCTTGTCGTTGATCGAGGCGCCGCAGAAGGTCGGCGGATCCTCCGGCCGGCCGGTCACGCTCATCATGCCGCCATAGGCCTGCAGCAGCGGATCGAAGGCCGGCTTCATGCGCAGCGGACCCTGGTAGCCGAAGGCCCAGATCGAGCAGTAGATGAGGCGCGGATGGCGCGCGAGCATCGTCTCGGGGCCGATGCCGACTTCGTCGACGACGCCGGGCCGCAGGTTCTGGATCAGGATGTCGGCGGTCTCGCAAAGCCTGTGCAGCTTGTCGACGTCTTCCGCGAGCTTGAGGTCGAGCACGACCGAACGCTTGTTGCGGTTCTGCGAGTAGAAGTAGAGCGAGGTCTTGCCGTCGGGGCCGAACGGAGGGCCCCAGATGCGTGCATCGTCGCCGCCGTCGGGCTTCTCGATCTTGATGACGTCGGCGCCCATGTCGGCCAGCAGCACGCCGGCCAGCGGACCGGCCAGCGCCTGGCCCACTTCGATGACGCGAACTCCTTCGAGCGGTAGTGTCACTTTACGTCCTCTTCCCGAGCCTGGTGGCGTGCATTTGCGATCGCCGGCATCCTAGCCGCCGGCGACCGTCACACGCTACTTGCAGGTGGCTCGCGAAGCGGAACCGCTTACTCGACGAAGGCCTTTTCGACGACGAACTCGCCCGGCGTGGTGGTGCTGCCCTCGGTGAGGCCCATGCCTTCGAGCAGGGCGCGGGTGTCTGCCAGCATCTGGACCGAACCGCAGAGCATGAAACGGTCGGTCTCGCGCGCCATCGGCGGCAGGCCGACATCGTTCGCCAGGGTGCCGTTCTCGATCAGGTGCGAGATGCGGCCGCGATACTTGAACGGCTCGCGGGTCACCGTCGGATAGTAGACGAGCTTGTCGCGGACCAGGTCGCCCAGAATCTCGTCGGCCGGCAGTTCGTCGGCCAGCGCCGAGCGGTAGGCGAGGTCGCGGACATGGCGGCAGCCATGGACCAGGATCACCTTCTCGTAACGCTCGTAGACTTCCGGATCGCGCACGATCGACAGGAACGGGGCGAGGCCGGTGCCGGTGCCCAGCAGGTAGAGGTTGCGGCCCGGCGTGAGGCTGTCGAGCAGGAGCGTCCCGGTGGCCTTGGCGCCGACCAGCACGGGATCGCCCGGCGCCAGGTCCTTGAGGCGCGAGGTGAGCTTGCCGTCGGGCACCTTGATGGAGAAGAACTCCAGCTCGTCGACATAATGGGCGCTGGCGATGGAATAGGCGCGCAGCACCGGCTTACCCTCGACCTTGAGGCCGATCATGGTGAACTGGCCGCTGGCGAAGCGGAAACCCTTGTCGCGGGTCGTCCGGAAGCTGAACAATTCGTCGGTCCAGTGATGCACCGACAGGACGGTCTCGTTTCTCAACGCGCTCACGCTAACGCTCCTACGCAACGGGGGGTCGGCGACCATATAGTGCAGTGCAGCATAAATTCCATACTTGCAAGTAAGTCGCAATAACAAGATTGTCGCGCATTGCGCCCATTGAACGGCAGCATTTTCTGCAGAAGCGCGATGATCCGGAAGTTTGTGGTCCGCCCTGTGCAAGACCATCGCCAGGGCAGTCCGCCGGCCTATAGTCGGGAGCGCCCAACGCCGCTTGCGACGAACCAGAGACCGGGGTCCCGTGCGATGAAGATGATGGTAGCGCTGCTCAGTTTGGTCCTGCTGGCCGTCTCGCCGTCGGCGCGCGCCGCCGAGCCCGTCGACATGCTGCTGGTGATGGCGGCCGACGTCTCGCGCAGCGTCACCCAATCCAAGTTCAAGCTCCAGCGCGAAGGCGCGGCGGCCGCGATCACCCATCCCGAGGTGGTGCGCGCCATCACCTCAGGCCCGAACCGGCGCATCGCCATCTGCTTCGTCGAATGGGCCTCGGTCAACATGCAGGCCGTGGTCATCGACTGGATGGTGATCGGCGACGGTGCCTCGGCGCGCAACTTCGGCGACAAGCTGATCGAGACGCCGCGCTCATTTGCCGGCAGCACCTCGATCAGCGCCGCCATCGACTTCGCGGTAGGCCTGTTCGAGCGCGCGCCGTTCGTGGCGGACCGCAAGGTCATCGACGTGTCGGGCGACGGCAACAACATCGGCGGGCGCTCAATGGCCGACGCCCGCGACGACGCCGTCGCACGGAACATCACGATCAACGCATTGGTGATCCTGACGCCGATCGAGGAGGCGTTCCGCCCCGAGCACACCAACCCGCCCGGCGGCCTCGAGAAGTACTTCCAGGAAAACGTCATCGGCGGCCAGGGCGCCTTCACGATCGTCGCCGAAAACCACGGCGCCTTCGGCCGGGCCATGACCAAGAAGCTGATCCAGGAGATCGCGGGTGTGCCGGGCCCTCAGCTCGCCGCGGGTGACTGACTACTCCGCAGTCGCACCCGACGCCTTGATGATGGGCAGCCACAGCGCCTGGTCGTCGGCGATCAGCTTGCGGGCGGCGGCGGGCGTATCAGGCGGCAGGACCTCGAAGCCCTGGACCAGGAGCTTCTCCTTCACCTGCGGCATCCGGGCGATGCGGCCGATCTCTGTATTGAGACGCGCCACGATCGGCGCTGGCGTCCCGGTCGGCACCGCGAAGCCCAGCCACGTCGCGACGACGAAGTCGGGAATACCCGCCTCCATCATCGTGGGCACGTCGGGCAGGATGGACGAGCGGTCCTTGGTCGTGACCGCGAGTGCTTTCAGCTTGCCGGCCTTGATCTGGCCCACCACGGTCGGGGCATTGAAGAAGCCCATCGTCACTTCGCCGTTCACCACCGCGAGGACCGCGGCCGGCGCGCCGCGATAGGGCACATGCTGGAGCTTCACGCCGGTGCGCTGCTCCGTGATGACGCCCGACATGTGCAGGCTGCTGCCGACGCCGCTCGACCCGTAGGTGAGCTCGCCGGGCTTGGCGCGCGCTTGCGCGATCACGTCGGCGACGGCGTTGGCGGGGTTGGCGGTCGACACGACCATGACGTTGGTCAGGATCCCGGTTGTGGAAACCGGGATGAGATCCTTCAGCGGATCGTAGCCCGGCGACTTGTAGAGCCCCATGTTGAACACGGTCGCGCCCTGCGAGGTGAGCAGCAGCGTGTAGCCGTCGGCCGGTGCGCGGGCGCCCTCGGCCGTTCCCAGCAACCCGCCGGCCCCGCCCTTGTTGTCGATCACGACCGGCTGGCCCAGCGCCTTCGCCAGCTCCTCGCCGAAGGTGCGTCCGACGATATCGGCGCCTGCTCCCGCGGCGAACGGGATGATCATGCGGATCGGGCGCTCGGGCCAGTCGGCGGCCTGTGCGGGCGCAGAAGCCAGCAGCGGGAGGAGCAGAGTGCCCGTCAGGGCATGTCGGCGCGAAAGAGCCTGTCGTGGCGAAACCATTGGCAACGTCTCCCGGAGTGGATTGCCCGGCTCGCTGCCGGGTCTCGTTGAGGCCGACACTACTCCCGCGACCGCGCCGCTGTCAGTCCGCATCACATGCGCTTGAGGTCGCCTGCCGTGCGCGACTGCGGGCCGCTAGACTCTCCCGCGAAGGAGATGCGGCCATGAAGCTCGGTTCGATCACGGCGACAATGGCGGTGCTGCTCTGCGGTTGCCAGAGCATCACCTACGAAAAGGCCGGCGCCACGCCCGTGCAGGTCGAGGCCGACACCAAAGCCTGCCAAGAGTATCAACTGCGCCGCTGGATCGCGATGGGCGGCAACTACGTCGAGAACATGGATCGCGACGAGTTCGAGAAGCCGTGCATGGAAGCGCGCGGCTACCGTCAGGTCATGGTGCCGAGCCGCTCGTAGCGGCCCGGCCCCGTCGTTCGCGGCTGCGGTTTACTTGTCGAGCCAGACATCCTCGAAGCGCGAGCCGTTGTAGAGGCTGTTCACCATCGGGCGGAAACCCTTCACGTGGGGATGCCAGCAGCTGCCCGAGGCGTTCCACATGATGATCGGACGGAAACCCTCTTCGAGGATCTGCTTGTCGATCTCCCAGACGAGCTTCTTGCGCTTCTCGATGTCGCGCTCGGCCGACTGGATCGGGAAGAGCTTCTCGATCTCGGGATTGCAGTAGCCCACATAGTTGCGCTCCGACTTGCAAGCATAGTGCTCGAAGTAGGTCTGGTCGGGATCGTCGACGCCGTTGCCGGTGGTGTTGAGGCCGACCGAGTAATCCTTGCGCGCGACCTTGTTGAACCACAAGGCGGTGTCGACCAGGTCGAGCTCGCCGTCGATGTAGATCTCCTTGAGCTGATCGATCAGGATGACCGCCGGGTCGCGATAGAGCAGGTGGTTGCGGGTCGCGACCTTGAGCTTCAACCTGTTGTCCGGGCCGTAACCGGCCTTCTTCATGAGTGCCTGCGCTTCGGCGCGGTTCTTGGCGACGTCGGGCCCATAGCCCTGAACCTTGTCGAACATCTCCTTCGGCATGCCCCAGACGCCGCCGGGCGCCGGCTCCATCACGCCGCCGGCCTCACCCGCGCCCTGGGCCAGGATGTCGATGAACGACTTGCGGTCGATGGTGAGAAGCATCGCGCGGCGGATGTCGGCATTGTCGAACGGCGGTGCCGTGCTGTTCACGATCAGGTTGGTGCTGTTGTTCATCGGCGCGACCTCACAGACGGCACTGGAGGCCTGCGCCTTGATGTCCTTGAGCAGCGGGATGGTGACGGCATAGGGCGCCGTCATGTCGTAGCGGCCCGACACGAAGCCCAGCATGGCCGTGCCGCGGGCCGGCACGATCGGCATCTCGACGCCGTCGAGGTAGGGCTTGCCCTTCTTGAAGTAGTCGGGATTGCGGACGAGCTTGACGATTTCCTTCTGCTTGAACTCGCCGAGCTTGAAGGGACCGGTGCCGATCGGCTTGGTGCGCATCTGCGCCGTCGGCACGTGGCAGGAGTAGACGGGGCTGTAGCCCGAGGCGAGCAGAATCAGCAGCGAGGGCTGCGGCTGGCCGAGATGGAAGGTCACCTCACGGTCGCCGTTGGTCGTGACTTCCTGCAGGTTCCAATACCACGAGGTACGCGGGTTCTTGCGCAGCTTCTGGGTCTCGCTCTTGCCGGTGAGCATGTCCCAGGTGCACTTAACGTCGGCCGAGGTGAAGGGCTTGCCGTCGTGCCACTTCGCATTGCCGACCAGCTTGAAGGTCAGCTTCTTGCCGTCCTCGCTCCAGGCCCAGCTCTCGGCCAGATCGGGCCGGATCGACTCCAGGCTGTTCTGCGGAATCTGCTGATCGAACATGACGAGGTTGTTGTAGATGCCCATGAAGGGCACGACCGTCGAGGTCGTCGCTTCCTCGTGGATCGAGGTGCTGGGCGGATTGTCCGCGATGTACATCTTGAGGGTGCCGCCGCTCTTCTGCGCGAGCGCAGGTGCGGCGGACAGGCCGAGCGCCGCGATGGCGCCGAGAATTCCAATCGATAAACGCATCTTCCTATATCCTCCCATACCCCGTTGCAGAGAGGATGACGTGATGCGGTGTCTCCGTCGAGAGGCCCGGTCCGGCTAGCGGATCGTGCTACCGAATCATGGCCCGCAGTTTCGACGACATAAGGTCTGCAGCCAGCACGAGGATCAGGATCACGATCACACAGGCCGCCGTGTCCTCGTAGGCGAAGAGCTTCATCGAGCTGATGAGTTCGAAGCCGATGCCACCTGCACCCACCATCCCCAGTACGGTCGAGACGCGGATGTTGGTCTCGAAGCGATAGAGCACCACGCCGATCCAGGCGGGCAACACTTGGGGCAATACGCCGAACACGATGCGCTGCAAGGTGCCTGCACCGGCGGCGCGCAACGCATCGAGTGGGCCCTCGTCGATCTCCTCGATCGCTTCGGCGAAGAACTTGCCCAGCATGCCGGCACCGTGCAGCGCGATGGCGAGCACGCCCGCGAAAGGGCCGAGACCGACCGCGGCGACGAAGATCAATGCCAGGATGATCTCGTTGATGCCGCGCATCACGTTCAGTACCTGACGCAGCCCGTGAAACACCCAGGCATAGGGTGAGAGATTTCGCGCCGCGAAGAAGCAGACCGGAAGCGCCAGCACGATGCCGAGCAACGTGCCCCACAGGGCAATCTGCACGGTCTCGATGGCGGGCTGCACCAGCTTCTGCATGAAGGCGAAGTTCGGCGGCAGCATGCGGCCGACGAAGTCGCCGATCCACGGCAGCCCGTCGATGAAGCCGGTGATGCTGAGGCGGGTGCCGAGCGCCGACCACCAGAGGATCGCGACCGTGGCGCCCAGGATCGGAAGCATGATCCACCAGCCAAGTGGACCGCGCGGCTTGTTGACGACGAATTGCAGGGACATTCCTAGGCCCTCCCTTCGACAGAAGCCGTAGCGGCGAGCGCGATCTCGGCTTCCGCCGCGGCACGGCGGCGTTCGGTGAGGCGTTGGGCGGCGTCGAGCACGTTGGGATCGTCGAGGCCGGGGTAGATGCTGCGGATCACATCGCCGCTGACGCCGGCCGGGGCGCCGTCATAGACGACGCGGCCGGCCGAGAGGCCGACGACGCGCTCGGCGAACTCCAGCGCATAGTCGATCTGGTGGAGATTGCAGAGGACGGCGATGTTGGATTCCTTGCAACTCTTCTTCAGGTAGTTGAGCACGGTGCGCGAGGTCTTGGGATCGAGGCTCGCCACCGGCTCGTCGGCCAGCATGAACTTGGGCTGCTGGGCCAGCGCGCGGGCGATGCCTACGCGCTGCTGCTCGCCGCCCGACAGCGCATCGGCGCGGCTGCGGGCCTTGTGGGACATGGCGACCTGCTCGAGGCAGTGCATCGCGATCTTCACGTCGGCTTCCGGGAAGAGTTGCAGGCTGCTGAGGACGGGCGAGAGATCGGCCATGCGGCCGACCAGCACGTTCTTCAGCACGCTGAGGCGCTTCACCAGATTGTGCTGCTGGAAGATCATCGCGACGTTGCGCCGGAGCAGGCGCAGGTCGCGGCGGTTCGACGACAGCGATGTGCCGTCGACCACGATGTCGCCGGCGGTCGGTTCGATCAGCCGGTTGATGCAGCGCAGGAGCGTCGACTTGCCGGCCCCCGACGGTCCCAGCACGACGACGAATTCGCCGGGCCGGATCGAGAGGCTGACATCGTGCAGCGCCGGGTGGTCGCCATAGGATTTGGCGAGGCCGCGGATTTCGATCATCGCTCGATCTCCCTGGGGCGGTGCGGGCGGCTACTTCTGCTTCTTGAGATCGATGTTCGCGAGCTTCGCGGTCTCGCGCACGACGTCGTAGGCCTGGTCGTTGGTTTCCTTGAAGCCGTTCAACTTGCCCTGGTCGGACCAGTTGAGGTCCTTGATCGACAGGAAGGCGGCCTTCACCTTGGCCTTCGTCTCGGGCGAGAGATCCTTGCGCCAGACCATCGGCGATTCCGGGATCGGCGCGGATTCCCACACGACCTGGATCTGGTCGGCCTTGATGTGGCCCTTGGCGATGGCGGCATCGAGGATGCGGTCGGCGATGGTCGCGGCATCGACCTTGCCGTTGGCGACGGCCAGCGCGTTGGCGTCGTGCGCGCCGGTGAACAGCACGGTCTTGAAGTCGCGCTTGGGCTCGATGCCGGCCTTGAGCAACCCGGCGAGCGGGAACGCATAGCCCGAGGTCGAGGCTGGATCGACGAAGGCGAAGTTCTTGCCCTTGAGGTCGGCCAGCGTTTTGATGCCGCTCGACTTCAGCGCGATGATCTTGGAGTGATAGTAGGTGCGGCCGGCCTTGGCGGTCTCGGCGATGGCGAAGGCCTCGACCGGCGTCACGGTGGTGGCCAGCACGTAGGAGAACGGCCCGAGATAGGCGATGTCGAGATGCTTCGCGCGCAGGGCCTCGATGACGCCGTTGTAGTCGGTGGCGACGAAGCCCTGGACCTTCATGCCGGAATTCTTCTCGACCGCGTCGAGGATGTCCTTGCTCTGGGCGAGCATCGCCCGCGAATCCTCGGAGGGGATCAGGCCGACCTTCAGCACCTGCTGGGCCTGAGCCGTACCGCCGACCAACAGAGAACCTGCGGTGAGAAGCCCGAAATCGCGACGCGTCATCCTGGTCATTCTGTTTCCTCCTTGTTTTGCTTTTCTTTGACTAAGCGGCCATTTCGGCCAACAGCGCCTCCCGGCGTCCGATGAAGTTGCGGCCGCGATCGCCGGCCAGCGCGTCGTCGACCAGACGCGCCCAGTCGCGGGCCGCGATGCCGTGCGCGGTGGCGTCGGGCGAGATGCCGAGTTTTTGCAGGAAGGTCTCCAGGCGTGCCGCGCCCGCCACCAGGTCGGTGCCGAAGATGCGGCGCAACGAGGCGTCGCACGCCGCGTCGCAGCCGGCCACGGCGCGCATCACCATCGGCAGGCTGAACGAGCAGGCGATGCCGTGCGGCACGCCGTGATGCAGGGTCAGGTGATAGGACAGGGAATGCGCGAGCGCGGTGCGCGTGTTGGAGAAGGCAAGGCCCGCGAACAGGCTGGCGCGCGCCAGCCGCGTGCGTAGCGCCTCGTTGCGCAGATCGTCGGCGAGGAGCGGCAGCGCGTCGATCACCTCGCGCGCGGCGACCTCGGCCAGCGAACTCGACACGGGGTTGGCGTTGACGTTCCAGATGCTTTCCAGCGCGTGGCTGAGCGCGTCGAGGCCGGTGCTGATCGTGATGGCGCGCGGCAGGCCGAGCGTGAGCAGCGGATCGACCAGCGCGGCTTCGGGATAGAGGGTCTCGCGGGCCAGCGAGTACTTCTTCATCGCCGTCGTGTCCCAGGCCGTGGCCCAGGACGTGACTTCGCTGCCGGTGCCGGCCGTTGTGGGGATGGCGATGATTGGCGTGCGGCCGAGCGCCTCGCCGTCATTTCCAGTCTCGAGGTGGTGCCGCACCGTGGCGAAGTCGCCCTTGGCGGCGGCCAGGACCTTGGCGGCATCCATCACCGAGCCGCCGCCCAGCGCCACGATCGCCTCGACGGGACGAGTCGCACGGGCATAGGTGCGGCAGGACTCGTTGAGGCCGATGAAATCGGGATTGGGGCCGATGTTGCTCACCGTGACCGCAGGCGCGCCGGCCTGGGCAATGACGCGGCGCGTGAGGTCGGCGAAGACGCCGCCGCCATTGGCATCGTCGTAGGTCACGAGGCAATAGGGCCGGCCGGCCAGAACCTTGCCCAGCGTCTCGAAGACGCCGGCGCCGAACTTCACGTCGACCGGATTCCGATAGCGCCACATCCGCGCTTCACTCCCCTGGCTTTGCTGGCTTGGCCTTGTCGGCCTTTTGACAATCCTCCGGCCGGCTCTCACATTTATCCAATTCAAACATTCTCGAATTGGCATTGAGAAAATCAATATGAGGCACACGCAGCTGCGGTCTTTCCATGCCGTGGCGCAGCGGCTGAGCTTCACCGCCGCCGCGCGCGAACTGGGCGTCAGCCAGCCGACCATCACCACGCAGGTGAAGTCGCTGGAGCAGGAGTTCGGCGTCGAGCTGTTCGTGCGCCGCGGCCGGCGCATCGAACTCACCGAGACCGGCAGCGGGCTGCTCGACATCACGCGCCGGCTGTTCGCCGACGAGAAGGAAGCCGCCGACTACCTCAACGAGACGCGGGGCCTCAAGACCGGCCATCTGCGCGTCGGCGCCGTCGGCCCCTATCACGTCACCGACATGCTGGCGGCGTTCAACGCGCGCCATCCCGGTCTCTATGTGTCCGTCACCGTGGGCAATTCACGCGACACGCTGCGCGATCTGCTGGACTACCGGACCGACGTGGCGGTGCTCGCGCATGTCGATCCCGATCCGCGCCTGGTCGCCATTCCCTACCGACGTCACCGGGTGATCGCCTTCTGTCCCGTCGACCATCCCTTCGCGCACCGGCGTTCCATTCGCGCGCGCGACATGGAAGGGCAGAGGCTGATCGTGCGCGAGGCCGGCTCGACGACGCGCCGTGCCTTCGACCAGGCGATGCGCGAGGCCCATGTCCGGCCCCAGGTCGTGATGGAGATCGGCAGCCGCGAATCGATCCGCGAGGCCGTAGCCAAGGGGATCGGCATGGGCGTGGTGTCGGAGGCGGAGTTCATTCCCGACCCGCGGATCAAGCCTCTGCCGATCGCGGATGCCGAGATCTTCACCTACGCCCACGTCGTGCATGTGAAGGAGCGGCAGAATGCGCGCCTCGTGCGCGCCTTCCTTCAGGTGCTGGCCGGGCTGCTGCCGGTCAGTTCGCCATCCAGCCGCCGTCGACCATCAGGTTCTCGCCGGTGATGAAGGTCGCCTCGTCGGAGGCGAGGAACAGGGCTGCATTCGCCACGTCCTCGGAACGGCCGAGGCGAGGCAGCGGCGTGCGGGCGTGTGAATAGTCGATCCAGCGCGGCTCGATCGCGCGGCCGGTCTTGCCGGTGAGGATTTTGCCCGGCGCCACTGCGTTGCAGATGATGCTGTCGCGGCCATAGTCGGAGGCGATCTGGCGCGTCATGTAGACCACCGCCGACTTCGAGACGCCGTAGGAGAAATCCTCGGGCGAGGAGATCATGCCGTGCTGCGAGGAGATATTGACGATGCGCCCGCGCGCCTCGTTGCGGATCTCCTGCGTCAGCATCCGGCGCACGGCGGCGCGGCACATCAGGAAGACGCCGGTGACGTTCACCTCCATCACCCGGTTCCATTCCTCGAGGCTGGTGTCGGTAAGCTTCTTCGCCGAGCGGATGGCGGCGTCGTTGACCACGATGTCGAGTCGGCCGGTCGGCAGGGCCGCCTGCCGGACGGCTTCCTCCACGTCGTTCTCGTTCGAGACGTCGCCCTGGAGGAACGGGACGTTCAGGATCTTGTGCGTCGGCTCGCCGCCTTCGACGACCGCCTCGGTGATGTCCATCAGCAGGAGCGTCGCGCCCTCGGCGTGGAATTTCTTCGCGATGGCACGGCCGATGCCCGAGGAGGCACCGGTGATGAGGGCAGTCTTGCCGGCGAGGCGGCCCATGTCCGGCGTCAGCCGCGCCGGACGCTTGCCCCGCCGTCGACCGGCAGGGTGACGCCGGTGATGAAGCCCGCCTCGTCGGACGCCAGGAAGAGCGCCGCATTGGCGACGTCCCAGCCGGTGCCCATCTTCTTGCGCAGCGGCACCTTGGAATCGCGCTCGGCCTCGACCTCGGCGCGGCTCTTCTTGAAGGTGCGGGCGCGCGTGTCGACGGCCATCGGCGTGTTCATCAGCCCGGGCAGGATCACGTTGGCGCGGATGCCGTACTGCGCGTTCTGGTAGGCGAGCTGCTCGGTGAAGGACACCATCGCCGACTTGGTCGCCTTGTAGGCGACGTAAGGATAGGTGGTGATCACCGCCATCGACGAGATGTTGATGATCACGCCACTCTGCTGTGCGCGCATGATCGGGAGCACATGCTTGGCGGCGAAGATGCAGCTCTTGAGGTTGATCGCCGTACAGCGGTCGAAGGCCTCCTCGGTGATGTCGAGCAGTTCCGCGTCGCCGCCCGAGAGCGAGACGCCGACATTGTTGTGCAGGATGTCGACTCGGCCCCAGCGGGCATGCGCGTCGTTTACCATGGCCTTGAGGTCGTCGCCCCTGGTCACGTCGGCCTTGAAGGCGACGGCCGTGCCCTGGTTGACGCCGATCATCTCGACGGTCTCCTTCGCCGAGTCGAGATTGTGGTCGACGCAGAGAACCTTCGCGCCTTCCCGCGCAAAAGTGAGCGCGGTGGCGCGGCCGTTGCCCATGCCTTCGCCGGGGCTCTGTCCGGCACCGACGACGATGGCGACTCGATCTTTCAGGCGCATGTCATTTAACTCCCGGAATCGGGTACTGCTTGAGTACCTCTTTGTACTGCGGCTCGTTGTCGATCTGCATGGTGGCAAGCACGCGGACGACGGCGCAGTAGAAGGCGATGGTGAGCACCAGGTCGGTCATGTGCTCGTTCGAGAGATCCTTCTTGATCTCCGCGAAGGTGGCTTCGGACATCGCGAGGTCCTTCACCATCTCGCGGGCGCCCTTGAGGATCGCCTTGGCGAGCGGTTCGAGCCTGGAGGGCTTGCCCGCGGTCTCGGCCATCAGGCCCTGGATGTCCTCGTCGGTGACGCCGAATTCCTTGCCGATCTTCACGTGATGGGTGAATTCGTACTCGGACTTCTCCAGCCAGCCGACCTGCAGGATGGCCAGTTCGCGCAGGCGGGGATCGAGCTTGCTCTTGAAGCGGATGTAGCCGCCCAGCCCGCTGAAGGCCCTCGCCATGTCGGGCGAGTTGACCAGCAGCTTGTGCAGGTTGGTGTTGCGCTTGAGCATGTCGCGATATTCGGGCGCGACCTGGTCGGGCTCGAGATAGGGCAGGCGGGCCATCTTTTGCATTCCTCCTAATTGTCATCCCGAGCCGAAGGCGAGGGATCCTTGCTGTTGCCTTGAAGTTCCCTCGCTGCGCTCGGGATGACACCCGCGGGTGGGCGTCAGTGATCCTGTGAATCGCGCGCCGGGCCCTGCAGGGTCACACCGCCGTCGACGACGATGACCTGGCCGGTGATGTAGCGGGCGTGGTTGCTCAGCAGGAAGCGGACGGTGTGACCGATGTCCCAGCCGGTGCCCTCGATCTTGAGCACTGAGGCGTTGGCGCGCTGGGCCCGGTTGGCCTCGCTCATGCCGTTGCCGCGATTGACCATCGGCGTGAACATCGGCCCGGGGCAGATGCAGTTGACGCGGATATGATCCCTACCGTGATCGACCGCCATCGCCTGGGTGAGGCCGATCACGGCGGCCTTCGAGGTCGTGTAGGTGGTGAGGCCGCGCGGCCTGAGCGCGGAGATCGAGGAGATGTTCACGATCGAGCCACCCTTGGCGGTCTTGATCATCGCCGGGATCGCGTGCTTGGAGAGCAGGAACATCGTCTCGACGTTCACCTGCATCACGCGGCGGAATTCCTCGGGCTTCTCCTCGACGACCGACCCGCGGCTGCCGATGCCGATGTTGTTGTCGAGGAAGTCGAGCCGGCCCCAGCGATCGACCGCGGCATCGACGAGCCGCTTGCACTCGGCTTCCTGCGTCATGTCGCCGGCATGGGCCGCGGCATGCTGGCCGCCCTCGGCCTTGATCATCTCGACAGTGCGTTCCGCCAGCTTCAGGTCGCGGTCGGCCACCAGAACGTGGGTGCCGGCGCGGGCCAGCAGGATCGCCGCGGCGCGGCCGTTGCCGATGCCGTCACCGGCGGCGCCGCCGCCGGCAATGATCGCCACCTTGCCGGCGAGCCCGGCGTCGTCCTCTGGACCTTTCACGCGTTCCTCCTCAGGGCAGGCCGGCGCCGGGCACGTCCACGCGCATCGTCTCGATGCGGCCGGCCTTCTTGTCGGCGATCGCCGGGCCGCTGCCGGTGTTGGTGATGACGAAAAGCGTGCGGCGGTCCTTGCCGCCCAGCATGCAGGCGTAGGCCGCGCGCTCGCCGAGGTCGAGCGCATGCGTGATCTTGCCGCCTTCGAGCACGCGGACCATCTGATGGGTGAAGGCACCGGTGACCCAGATGCCGCCATCGGCATCGAGGCAGATCCCGTCGGGATTGCAGGTCGGCGTCTCCGCCCAGACGCGGCGATTGGACAGCGTGCCGTCGGCGGCGATGTCGAAGGCCGTCAGGCACTTGGCGAAGGTCTCGGCGACGATCATCGTCCGGCCGTCGGGCGTGATCACCGTGCCGTTGGGGAACATCAGCCCGTCGGCCGCCGCCTGGACGGAGCCGTCGGGATCGATGCGGGCCAGCACGGCCGGACGCGGGCTCTCGCCGGCGTGGCGGTCGAATCCGAAATTGCCGACATAGGCGCGGCCTTTGGCATCGACGATCATGTCGTTGCACAGGCCGGTCGCGATCGCGCCCAGTTCGGCTTCGACGGTGAGCTTGCCGCCCGCGAAGCGCATCAGCCGGCGGTCGGTCATGCTCACGATCAGCATCGTGCCGTCGGGCCGCCAGCCCAGGCCGGACGGCTGGCCGGGCACTTCGACGATCGTCTCGGTCCGCCCGCTCTCGTCGACGGTCCGCACCTGGTGGACATAGAAGTCCGAGAAATAGAGCCGGTCGTCCCGCCAGCGCGGGCCCTCACCGAAAGAGAGGCCGTCGAGCAGCGGTTCGAGTTTCATGGCTACTTTGTCATCCTGAGGGAAGCAAAGGATCTTTCGCTTCGCTCGGGATGACCCCCTTCCCTTGAATTGGTCATTGGCGATCCCACTCGATCCTGAAGGAGTTGCCCTCGGGCTTCACGTAGCCGGCATTGGCGCCGGGGAAGTGAGCGGGGCAGAGCAGGGCGTTGCTCTCGACACAGTCCTCGAGGAGCTTGCGGCGCGAGACGGCGGACATCGCCTGGTCCCAGCAGAACTGGCTCGACCAGTCGGGATGATAGACCTGGATCGGGTGATGCATGATGTCGCCCGAGAAGCAGGCCTGCTTTCCCTGATCCTTCAGATTGATGGCGATCGAGCCCGGCGTGTGGCCGGGATAGTCCTTGATGGTGAGCAGCGGGTCGGGCTGATGATCCTTGTCGATCATCACGGCCTTGCCGGCCTCGACGATCGGCAGCACCGAATCGTCGAACGAGCCGTCATTGATGTTGTCCTTGGTCTTGCGCTCGGTCTCCCAGTGCGCATACTCGCGCTTGGCGAACAGGTACTTCGCGTTGGGAAACGTCGGCACCCAGCGGCCGTTCTCCAGCTTGGTGTTCCAGCCGACATGATCGACGTGCAGGTGCGTGCACATCACGAAGTCGACGGATTCCGCGGGACAGCCGCAGGCCTTCAGCCTGTCGAGGAACGGCGTGTCGAGATTGTTCCAGCCGGCATTGTGGCGCTGCTTGTGATTGCCGAGGCAGGTGTCGATCAGGATCGTGTGCCGGGGCGTCTTCACGATCCAGGTGTGGACCGAGCCGATCAGCCGGTCGCTGCCGTCCTGCACGTGTTCCGGCACCATCCAGCTTTTCTGGGCGTCGAAGGCCTCCTGGTCGAACTTCGGGAACATGCGGCCGGGCTTGAAGCCCGGGCCGCAGATTTCCTCGACCTTCTCGATGGTGGCTCCGCCCAGCTTTCGCACGGTCATGGCGTGGCTTCCTTCAGGAATTGAGGGCTAGAACGTCACGACGCTGCGGATCGACTCGCCCTTGTGCATCAGGTCGAACGCGTCGTTGATCTTCTCGACCGGCATCGTGTGGGTGATGAGCGAATCGATGTCGATCTTGCCGTCCATGTACCAGTCGACGATCTTCGGCACGTCGCGGCGGCCCTTGGCGCCACCGAAGGCCGTGCCCATCCAGGTGCGGCCGGTGACGAGCTGAAACGGGCGCGTGGCGATCTCCTGGCCGGCGCCGGCGACACCGATGATCACCGACTTGCCCCAGCCGCGATGGCAGCATTCCAGCGCCTGGCGCATCAGCTTGGTGCTGCCGACGCATTCGAAGCTGTAGTCCGCGCCGCCGTCGGTCAGCTCGACGAGATGCGCGACCAGGTCCTTGTCGCCCAGGTCCTTCGGATTCACGAAGTGGGTCATGCCGAACTTGCGACCCAGCGCCTCGCGCGCCGGGTTGAGGTCGACGCCGACGATCATGTTGGCGCCGACCATGCGCGCGCCCTGCAGCACGTTGAGGCCGATGCCACCGAGGCCGAAGACGACCACGTTCGATCCGGGCTCGACCTTGGCGGTGTTGATCACCGCGCCGATGCCCGTGGTGACGCCGCAGCCGATGTAGCAGACCTTGTCGAACGGCGCGTCGGGCCGGATTTTCGCCAGCGCGATCTCGGGCAGCACCGTGTAGTTCGAGAAGGTCGAGCAGCCCATGTAGTGATGGATCTTCTTGCCCTTGATCGAGAAGCGCGACGAGCCGTCGGGCATCACGCCCTGGCCCTGCGTCGCGCGGATCGAGGTGCAGAGGTTGGTCTTGCCCGAGAGGCAGGATTTGCACTGCCGGCATTCGGGTGTGTAGAGCGGGATCACGTGGTCGCCCTTCTTCAGCGACACGATGCCCGGCCCGACATCGACCACGACGCCCGCGCCCTCATGGCCGAAGATCACCGGGAACAGGCCCTCGGGATCGCCGCCGGAGCGCGTGAACTCGTCGGTGTGGCAGACACCCGACGCCTTGATCTCGACCAGGACCTCGCCGAACTTCGGCCCTTCGAGATCGACGGTCTCGATCTCGAGGTTCTTGCCGGCTTCGAAACAGACGGCTGCCTTTGTCTTCACGCGATGACCCCCTCAAATCTCTGGATGTGAAACCTAGAGCAGGGGGGCGCCCACCGTCTATGCTTCACGTCTACGCTGCGGCGCGGCTTGCGAGCGTACGTGCCATCTCCGACTTCGCCTCGCGATACTGGGCGACGAGGCGTCGGACGAGGTCGGCGGCGGCCGGCACGTCCTCGATGTTCCCGACGCCGTGACCGGCGGTGTAGATGTCCTTCCAGCGCTTCTTGTTCTCCTGCGCGCCGACGATCTTGCCGGGCAGGGTCGTGCGCAGCACGTCGAGGTCGATGCCGGCGGCGAGCAGGCTCGGCGTTAGCCAGTTGGCCGGCGCGCCGTCGACGGAGGCCGTCAGGAACACGTCCGTGGCGCGCGTGGCGAGGATCATGTCCTTGTGCGCCTGTACCGCCATCGCTTCCTGGGTCGCGATGAAGCGCGTGCCGATATAGGCGAGGTCGGCCCCCATCGCCTCCGCGGCGAACACATCGCGGCCCGTCGTCTGGCCGCCGGCCAGCACGACGGCGAAGCTGTCGCCGAGCTGTCGCACTTCGTTCATCAGCGCGAAGGGATTGATCGTGCCGGTATGACCGCCGGCGCCGCCCGCCACGGCGATCACGCCGTCGACGCCGGCTTCCAGCGCCTTCTCGGCATGTCGCCGGTTGGCGATGTCGTGCAGCGCGACGGCGCCCCAGCCATGGATGCGCTTGATCGCATCGCCCGGTGCGCCCTTCGAGGTGAGCACGACCGGCACCTTGTACTTCTCGACCAGTTCGAGATCGCCCTGGTAGCGCGGGTTCGAGGCATGGACGACGAGGTTCACCGCCCACGGCGCGGGCTTCCTGCCGGCATCTTCGAGACGCTTCATGCCCTCGACCATCTCGTCGAGCCAGGCCTGGAATTCCTCGCGGCTGCGCGTGCCGTGGGCCGGGAAGCTGCCCATCAGCCCCTCGCCGCAGCAGGCGAGCGTGAGCGCCGGATTGGAGACCAGGAACATCGGCGCGGCGATGGCGGGGATCGCCATGCGCTCCATCAGCTTGTGCACTTCGGCGCGCGGCATGGTTCAGACCTCTCCGATGGTGGGCGTGGTGGATGTCACGCCGCTGTCGTTCAATTGCTTCAACAGGTTCGCGTCGTAGCCCAGCAGCTCGCGCAGCACCTCGTCGGTGTGCTGGCCGAGATCGGGGGCGGGACGTTCGATGACGAGGCCTTTGCCGTCGAGGCGGTAGGGAAGGCCTTTCACGAGGCCCCCGTTCTCGTCGCGCACCAGGGTCACGCCCTGCAGGGCGGTGTCGCGCAGAAGATCGTTGCCGTCGAAGCAGGGCGCGGCGGCGATGCCCCGGGCGAGCAGCGCCGTGACGGCGGCATCGCGCGGCTTGCCGGCGCAGAAATCAGCCATCGTGGCATCCGGCGCGTCGAGCGTGACCGCCAACCAGCTTCCGTCGGCACACTGGTAGGAGTCCTGCTGCGCCACACCCGCCTCGGTATTGCCGCGCGGTGCCAGCGGGGCAGCGGCTAGAATCTCCTCGCCGAGCGTGAACGATGCGACCTCGCGCTGGGAGAAGTCGAGAAAGGCGCCCTTGCCGGTGCAGCGCGCTTCGGTGATGGCGGCGATCACGATGCCGGTGGCGAACAGCGACACGATCTGGTCGGGATAGTTCACGTCCATGCCCGAGATGCGCGGCTCCTCGCCCTCGTAGCCGGTGAGCGAGGCGATGCCCGAGGTCGCGTCGAGCGTGCTGCCGAACGAGACGTTCATGCGCTCCGGCCCCGTGTCGCCCTGGCTGGAGATGGCGGCGAACACCAGGCGCGGGTTGATTGCGCTCAGGTCCTTGTAGCCGAGGCCGGCGCGATCGAGCACGCCGCGGCGGAAGTTCTCGACGACGACGTCGCACTTTGTGGCAAGTTCGCGGATGACGCGCTGGCCCTCGGGATCCTTCAGGTTCAGCGCCAGTCCGCGCTTGTTGCGGTTGGTGAAGCGGAACTGCGGCGAGCGGTTCCACCAGCCGTCGTCATTGTCGATCTTGCCGACGACGCGGAAGGGATCGAGATAGGCGCCGGACTCGATCTTGATCACATCGGCGCCGAGATCGGCCAGCATCGCCGAGGTGTTCGCGCCCGCCGTCAGCAGCCCGAAATCCAGCACGCGTATGCCGGCAAGAGGACGATCATTCACCTCCCCCTTCAGAGAGGGAGGTGTCGCGGTCTTCCGCGACGGTGGGGTCAACGTCTTCGGGCTCGCAGCTTTGACCCCTCCGCCCTCGTAAGACGAGGGCACCTCCCCCTTTGAAGGGGGAGGCTGAAGAGGCGGTGCCGGGCGCGGCGAGAACGAGCGGCCGTTCCACTGCACGGGCAATTGCGGCAGACGCAACGTGCCCTCGGTCGGATGCTGCATGTCGGCGAGGAAGCCGCGCGCCACGTATTGTTCGGTCCGCAACAGCTCGGCTGGCGAGAAGATCGGGCCGAACGGCACGCCCTTGGCCTGCGCGGCCTTCTGGATTTCCTCCCGGGTCCTGTCGGCGAACCACGGCGCCAGCGCCGCATAAAGCTCCGCGATGTTCTGGCGCCGGCCGGCACGGGTGTTGAACTTCGGATCGTCGAGCCGCGGATCGCCGACCAGGGCGCGCGTCGCGGGCCATTGCGTCACGGTGTACACGACGGCCACGTGACCGTCGCGGCACGGCAGCACCTGGAACTCCGAGTTCCGGCCCTCGCGGCCGGGCGAGGTACCGGACGCGGCGGCGCCCGAGGCGGCTTTCCAGTTCACCCACTGCATCACCTCGGCGAGCGAGACGCGCACTGACGGCGCCGGCCGGCCGGCATCGCGTGCGGCGAGGGCCGCCATCACGCCGGTGAACGCGGTGAGGCCGGCGGGATAGGACGCCTGATGGCCACCGAGCTTCAATGGCTTGCGCATGGGCTCGCCGACCATGTGCATCAGTCCACCGAGCGCCTGGATCGCCAACTCACTGACCGGACGGTGCGCGGCATTCATTTCGAGCGGAAAGGCCGCGATCTCGACCGGGGTCGCCTTGCCCGTGCGCAGCATTGCGGCGACGGAGGCCGGTTCCTCGAACAGCACGACATCGGCCTTGCCGGCGAGATCGGCGAGGGTCGCGCGGCCGGACTTGCTCACGAGATCGAGGACCAGGGAGCGCTTCGATGTGTTGAGGAACTGGAAGAGTGCGCTTTCGCCCTGCGGCAGCAGCGGCGGGGCACGCCGTACCGGATCGCCTCCGGCCGGTTCGACCTTGAGCACGTCGGCGCCGAGGTCGGCGGCGATCTTGGCGGCGAGCGATGTCGCAAGACGCAGGCAGAGCGGCACTTTGGCGTCGTTCACTTCGACGATACTGAAGCCTGCAAGCGGCAGGGCGGAAGCTTCGTTCATCGCGGGATGATCTGCGCAAGCCGGTGCTGCGGTCAACGCTGCGTGCATGCTACCGTCGCGCGTGACGGAGGACTTCAATGGCACAGACCGGCAATCACAAGGGACTTACGTTCGGCATCTTCCTGGCGCCGTTCCATCGTGTGGGCGAGAACCCGACACTCTCGATGGCGCGCGACATGGAGCTGATCGAGTGGATCGACGAGCTGGGCTACGACGAAGCCTGGATCGGCGAGCATCACTCCGCCGGCTGGGAGACCATCGCTTCGCCGGAAGTGTTCATCGGCGCCGCCATCGAACGCACGCGCTACATCCGCCTCGGCTCCGGCGTGACCAGCCTGCCCTATCATCACCCGCTGATGGTCGCGAACCGCTTCGTGCAGCTCGACCACATGTCGCGCGGCCGCACGATGCTGGGCTGCGGTCCGGGCGCGTTGCCGTCCGACGCGTACATGATGGGCATCGATCCCTCGACCCAGCGACCGCGCATGGAAGAGGCGCTGGAGGCGATCATGCGCCTGCTCGAATGCAAGGAACCGGTCACGATGAAGACCGACTGGTTCGAGCTGAGAGATGCCAGGCTGCATCTCGCGCCCTACAGCTATCCGCATTTCCCCATCGCCTGCGCCAGCACCATCACGCCCTCGGGCATGATCGCCGCCGGCAAGCACGGGCTCGGCGTCCTGTCGATCGGCGCGGGCATTCCGGGCGGGCCGGAGATGCTCGGCAAGCAGTGGGGCATCTACGAGGAGACGGCGGCCAAGCACGGCAAGACCGCCGACCGCTCCAAGTGGCGCGTCGTGGTGAACTGCCATGTCACCGAGGATGACGAGCAGGCGTTGCGCGAGGTCCATGCCGGCGAGCGACGCGAGACCGTGACCTATTTCGAGGACACGCTCGGCCGTCCGCCGGGCCGCGCCGACGATCCGCTGCGCGACGGCGTGAAGATGGGCACGACCCTCGTTGGAAGCCCCGACACGGTCGCCAAGGGCATCGAGCGTCTGCTGGGCTTCTCCAACGGTGGCTTCGGCGGCGTGCTGTTCCGTGCCCACGAATGGGCGACGCGCGAGCAGACGATGCGCTCCTACGAGCTGTTCGCGCGCTACGTGATGCCGCGCTTCCAGGGCTCGCTCGACACGATCGTCAACTCGAACCAGTGGGCCAAGGACAACCGCAAGGGCATCTTCGGCCCCAACGTCGCGGCGGTGAAAAAGGCCTTCACCGACGCCGGTCGCGAGGCCCCCGAGGAGTTCCGCGCCCGCACGCCCGGCGCCCGCGACGTCGCGGGCGACTGACGCTTGGCGGGCGATCCATGGCTGGCGCGCTGGCTGCCGCTCCTCGCCGGGCGAGCCGGCGGGCGGCCGGTCCTGGAACTAGGCTGTGGCGGCGGACGCGATACCGCCACGCTGGCCGAGGCCGGGCATCGTGTGATCGGTGTGGAACTGTCGCCCGCGGCCGCCAGCCGTGCCCGGGGTCGCGTGCCCTCAGCCGAGATCCATTGCCAGGACATACGCGCACCGTTCCCGACGACCGGGCCGGCCGGCGTAATTTTGGCCAGCCTTTCGTTGCACTACTTCGGCTGGGCGGAGACCTGTGCCCTCGTCGATCGCGTGCGCGATGCGCTCGCTCCCGAAGGCGTGCTGCTATGCCGGCTCAACTCGACCAACGACCACCATTTCGGCGCCAGCGGTCATCCGGAGATCGAGAAGAACTTCTACGAGGTCGATGGGGCGCCTAAGCGCTTCTTCGATCGCGAGGCCGTCGACCGGCTGTTCGCGCGCGGCTGGCGTGCGCTCGCCATCGAGGAAAAGGTGATCGACCGGTACGATCACCCCAAGTCGGTCTGGGAAGCCGTCCTCGAACGGGACGACTAGAGCCGCGAAACGCCTAAAAGGTCTTCTTCGTTCCCGGTTGTGCGTCGATCACCTCGATCGAGGTCTGGCCCAGCGCCGCCTTGTATTCGGCGGGCGTGCCGCGGAGGAACGGGTTGCTGGCATAGTGCATGGGCCAGGCCATCTTGGGCTTGATCAGTTCCTTGGTGGCGTAGGCCGCGGCCTTCGGGTCCATGACGAAGTGGCCGCCGATCGGGATCAACACCAGGTCCGGCTTGTAGTATTCGCCGATCAGCTTCATGTCGCCGAACAGGCCGGTGTCGCCCATGTGGTAGATCTTGAAGCCGTTCTCCAGCTCGATGATGAAGCCGCAGGGCTCGCCGGCGGCGTAGCTCGTGTCCTTGCCGGTCACCGGGTCCCTGAGGATCATCTCCGAGGAATGGTCGGCATGGACCATGGTGATCTTGACGCCGGGGAAGGGCTCGATGGTGCCGCCCTTGCTCATGCGCGGCACGAGATTGGCGGGCATCAGGCCGAGCGTCGCCAGCGTCTGGTTGAGGCCGGCCGGCGCCCAGATCGGCGCGTTGTTCCTCTTGGAGATCTCCAGCGCGTCGCCCAGATGATCGCCATGACCGTGCGTCACGAGGATCAGGTCGACCTTGCCGATCTTGTCGAGGTCCTTCAGCTCCGGCGGGATCCTGGTGGCGCCCATGATCCAGGGATCGATCATGATCACCTTGCCGCTCTGGGTGGTGAGCTTGAACGCGGCCTGGCTGTACCAGAGCAGCTCGGCCTTGCCTTGCGCGTGGGCCGAGCCGGCGAAGGCCAGGCAGGCGGCGGCGATCACGGAAAGAAGACGGAAAACCATGTGACGATGCTCCCCGATTGTTCCGCAGAGCCTAGCATCGTTCTTCGCAGCGAAAGAGCGCACTTTCCTGTGAGCCCGCGATCCCTCACCATGTGCACCGCACAATGACGAGGGAGATGGCACGCCTATGAGCATCAAGGGCAAGGCCTATATCGCCGGGATCTACGAACATCCGACCCGGCTCGCGAAGGACATATCGCTGGCCCAGATCCACGCACAATGCGCCAAGGGCGCGCTGGAAGATGCGGGTCTCACCAAGGACGACGTGGACGGTTATTTCTGTGCCGGCGACGCGCCGGGCCTCGGCCCGATGTCTATGGTCGAGTACATGGGGCTGAAGCCGCGCCATGTCGATTCCACGGATACGGGCGGCTCCTCCTACGTGCTGCATGTCGGCCACGCCGCCGAGGCGATCGCCGCCGGCAAGTGCAAGGTGGCGCTGATCACCCTGGCCGGCCGGCCGCGCGCCGAGGGCATGGCGACAGGCACCGTGCCGCGCAGCCGTGGCGGGACGCCGACCCCCGACGAGCCCTTCGAGTTCCCCTACGGCCCGACGGTCGTGAACATGTACGCGATGTGCGCCATGCGCCACATGTACGAGTACGGCACCACCTCCGAGCAGCTCGCCTGGATCAAGGTCGCCGCCTCTCACCATGCGCAATACAATCCGCATGCGCTGCTGAAGGACGTCGTCACGGTCGAGGAGGTCGTCAACTCGCCGATGATCTCCGATCCGCTGCATCGCCTCGACTGCTGCGTCATCACCGACGGCGGCGGCGCAATCGTCGTCGTGGCGCCGGAGATCGCGGCCAAGCTCAAGCGGCCGAAGGTCAAGCTGCTGGGCGCGTCGGAGTTCGTGAAGACGCAGATGGGCGGCAAGGTCGACCTGACCTACTCGGGCGCGCGCTTCACCGGCAAGGCGGCCTTCGAGGAGGCCGGCGTCAAGCCCGCCGACATCAAGTACGCCTCGATCTACGACAGCTTCACCATCACCGTGCTGATGCAGCTCGAGGATCTCGGCTTCTGCGAGAAGGGCAAGGGCGGCGCCTTCGTGGCCGACGGCAACCTGATCGCGGGCACCGGCAAGCTGCCGTTCAACACCGATGGCGGCGGCCTGTGCAGCAACCATCCCGGCAATCGCGGCGGCCTCACCAAGGTCCTCGAGGCGGTGCGCCAGCTCCGCGGCGAGGCACATCCCAAGGTGCAGGTGCCGAACTGCAATCTGGCGGTCGCGCACGGCACGGGCGGCTCGCTCGGCCTGCGGCACGGCAGCGCCACCGTCATTCTGGAAAGGGAGTAACCCATGGCCGAGACCAAGGAACGCAATCTGCCCGCGCCGGCCATCAGCGACGAGACGCAGGCCTACTGGGATGCCGCCGGCAAGGGCAAGCTGCTGGTGCGCAAGTGCACGAGCTGCGGCCAGGCGCATCACTATCCGCGCTCGATCTGCCCGTTCTGCTTCAGCGACAAGACCGAGTGGGTCGAGGCGTCGGGCAAGGGCACCATCTATTCCTACAGCGTCATGCGCCGCGCGCCGGTGCCCTACGCGATGGCCTACGTGACGCTGGCCGAGGGCCCGCGCATGGTGACCAACATCGTCGACTGCGACTTCGACACGCTGAAGTGCGAGCAGCCGGTGAAGCTGGTCTTCAAGCCGACCGACGGAGGCCCGCCGCTGCCGATGTTCACCCCGGCCTGATGCCGGCGTTCGGGGCCCGCTTCAGCGGGCCCCGCGCATCTTCACGAGTTCGGCTTCGAGTCGCCTGGCGGCGATCTCGGTGCCGAGTTCGGTCCAGTGCCCATCCGATAGGCGATAAGTCCCCGGCACGCCCTTCAGGTCGTCTTCGAGATCGACGACCGCAACGCCCTTGGCTTCCAGTTCCGACCGCAGGACGCGGTGCATGGCCTCGCGCTGTCGCGGAAAGCTGAGATAGCGCGGCCAAGGACTCCAGAATTCGGCATAGCGCGGATCCACCAGCCCGACTGGCGCCAAGGCAATGGCAAACTTGATGCCCCGTTGGCGTGCGAGGTCCTGCGCGCCCAGCAGCCAGCTCATGGTCGCAGCGATGTCGACTCTGTTCAGGGACTGCTCCATCTCCGATGCGGTCAATGGCACCGGCCATGTGGCGGTCTCCCAGTCGACCATGCCCGCGATCCACCAACCCTGGAGATACTCCTGATCGTGCTCCCGTGGCTCGAATGCATCCCAGAACCGGTCGCCGCCGCGCGCCAGAATCTCGCGCATCGCCCGCCCGTCCTTCTGCGGAAAGTAGTGGGTCTTGAGGAACCCGACCATCGCATCGACTCTTTCGGCGCGCGGCTTCTTCAGAATCGCCGCCACGTCTTCGACACCGACAACCTTGCCGCTTCCGAACTCCGAGAGGCCGAGGCGATTGACCAGCAGCCAGGTCAGCCGGGGTGCGACTGCCCCCAGCCAGGAGGGCCGAGGCCGTTCGGCGACGAGAGGCGGGACCTGCCACGGTGACAGCGGGTCGGAGACGAAGTCGTTGCCCGAATAGAAGACCAGCACGACGGCGTCGGGCTGAAGCAGCAGGCCGATATCGCGGATGCGGTAGTAGTATTGCCGCGGCCCCGTCGCCGACACGCCCAGGCTCACCAGCTCCAGATCGCGTCGGCCCTGCGACTGCCATAGCTCCTCGATCCGCATCCCGACCGATCTGTCGGCGAAGGCACCCTCGACGAAACTGTCGCCGACGAGCACGGAGCGAAAGGTCCCGGCCGGCTTTGCGACGACATGCTCCCGGTCGCGCAGGCTCCAGCTGTTGTACTGTGGCTTCGCCTGCGCGCCGCTCAGCGTGCTCGCGATCGCCGCGTTGGAAACCTCGATCGGCCGCAGCTCGCGCGCGGGCCAGGGCGGCACGACGCAGGCGCTGAGCGCCTCGAGCCCCGCCACGGTGAATGCCACGAGCAGTGCGACCAGCGTGCTCCAGAGCCAGAAACGTCTTTGCTTCATCGGGCGGAGGTCTTAGCGAAATGAACCCGCCTTTCCAACGCGGTGCCTTCATCGCACATGCACGCGCCGTGCGTGTCAAAGCGTGCCGATAGCGATGATCGCCCAGTCAGCGGGCGACGTCGAAGACATAGCGGTCCGGTCGCAGCAGCGCTGCTCGGACGCCGTGCTGCTCCAGCCATTCCTTTCCGACTCCGGGTAGGGGCACCGCATCGGGCTTGACGCTCTTGAGCAATGACGTCTCGCCGACGATTGCGAAGCGCTGGCCGATCGCGTCATCCATCAGTCGGCCGTCGGCCAGCCTTGGTTGAGGGAAGATCATTCCGACCGGCGGCGCCGCTTCGGCTCGATGGCCGGGGCCGAGCTGGGGCTGCGGAAAGTCGAAAAGCGACGCCCCCGCGGCAAAGTGGGCATCCCGTGCCGCAGCAGCGGCGGGATCGGTCTCCTGCAGGATGGCGCCCAGCCTCACCGCCAGATCGATGAACGCGCGGACGTGAGGCACGCGCTCACTTTCGTAGGTATCCAGCAACCCATCGTCGAACTCGCCCCGGACCACGGCCGCGAGTTTCCAGGCGAGGTTGGCGGCGTCCCTCATCCCCGCGCACATGCCCTGGCCGAGGAAAGGCGGCGTCTGATGGCAGGCGTCGCCCGCCAGCAACAGCCTGCCCCGTCGCCACCCTTCGTGGACGACCGAGTGAAAGGTATAGACGGCGCTGCGTTCGAGCCTGGCGTCCTGCGGCCCCACCCAGCGTTCGATCATCGGCCAGAAGATGTCGGGTTCGGCGAGGCGGGCGGGATCGTCGCCCGGCATCAGCATGATCTCCCAACGCCACCGCCGGCCGCCGACATGAACGACCGTCATCGGCCGCGCCGGGTCGCAAAGCTGGATCGTGTAGTCGGGCAGGGCCTGCACCCTCGGCCGCTCGAGGTCGCAGACAAGGTCGACCACCAGCCAGGGCTGGTGCAGGCCGAGGTCGTGCGAACGGCCGCCGATGGCGTGACGGACCATCGAGCGGGCGCCATCGCAGCCGACGACGAAACGGGCCGCCAGTTCGTCGGTCGAGCCGATCTCGCGGCCGAGATGGACGCGCACGTTGGGAAAGCGCGTCAGGCCGGTGCGCAGGATCTGCTCGAGGATCGGCTGATGAAAGTACCAGTTGCCCGCCCAGCCCTGCGGGCCGGGCCCGTCGAGGCCTCGCCGCACCATGAGCGTGATGCCCGTGGCGTTGACGAAGTGCATTCCCTTCGACGAGGCGCGAGACGCGGCGGCGATGGCCGGGGCGAGGCCGGCCGACTGGAAGATGCGCATGACCTCGCCGTCGAAGTGAACGGCGCGCGGGAGCGGATGGATGTCGCGCTCCCGGTCATAAATGTCGACCGAGAGCCCGGCCTGGCCCAGCAGGTTGCCCAGCAGTGCCCCCACCGGCCCGCAGCCGACTATGGCGACATCGGGACGGAGGGAGGTCATGTTGTGCGTTCGACCGGCGCTAGGATCTCAGCGCTTCCCACACGCGCTCGGGCGTCGCCGGCATGTTGATGTGCTTGCCGCCCAGCGCGTCCGAGATCGCGTTCATCACCGACGGCAGCGAACCCGCGCAGCCGGCCTCGCCGCAGCCCTTGGCGCCCAGCACGTTCGTCTTGGCCGGCACCGAGTGATAGTCGATCTTGAACGATGGCGCGTCGCCGGCGCGCGGGATGGCGTAGTCGGTGAAGCTGCCGGTGAGCGGTTGGCCTTCCTCGCTGTAGACGACGTGCTCGAAGATCGCCTGGCTGATGCCCTGCACGACGCCGCCATGGCTCTGGCCTTCGACCAGCATCGGATTGATGACCGTGCCGAAGTCGCCGACCATCGTGTACTTCACGACCTCGACATGGCCGGTGTCGGGGTCGATCTCGACCTCGGCGACATGCGCGCCGTTGGGGAAGGCGGAGGGTGCGGCCTCGTGGACATGGCTGACGTCGAGCGTGGTGGGCACGCCTTCCGGCAGCTTCATGCCGCTGCGCAGTTTGCTCGCGAGTTCCATGATGCCGATGCCGCGGTCGGTGCCGACGATCTCGAAGCGGCCAAGCTTGAACTCGATATCTGCGGCCGAGGCTTCCAGCGCGACGCCCGCGATCTCCTTGCCCTTCTCGATCACCTTGTCTGAGGCTTCCACGATGGCTGCGCCCGAGGCCATGATCGACTTCGATCCGCCGGTGCCCCCGCCGGCGATCAGCAGGTCGCTGTCGCCCTGCTTCAGCTTGATCCGGTCGAACGGGATGCCGAGCTTCGAGGTCAGCACCTGCGCGAAGGCCGACCAGTGGCCCTGGCCGTAGTCGAGCGTGCCGGTGATGATCGTGACGTCGCCGTTCTCCTCGAAACGGAGCCCGCCCATCTCGTTCATCGGCGGCGCCGTCACTTCGAGATAGTCACCGATGCCGATGCCGCGCAGCTTGCCGCGCTTCTGGCTCTCTTGCTTGCGCGCCTCGAAGCCCGCCACGTCGGCCAGGTCCAGCGCCTTGTCGAGCAGCACGGTGAACTCGCCGCTGTCGTAGGTCGTGCCCGAGGCGGTCTTGTACGGCATCTCTTCCGGCTTGATGTGGTTGCGCCGGCGCATATCCATCTGGTCGAGGCCCATCTCGCGGGCCGCTGTGGTGATCAGGCGCTCCATGAAATAGTTGGCTTCCGGGCGGCCCGCGCCGCGATAGGCGCCGATCGGCGAGGTGTGGGTGAAGGTCACCTTGGTCTGCACCTCGATCAGTGGCGTGCGATAGACCGCGGCGAGATTGCGCGACACGCCGAGCGCGCCCATGGCGGCGCCGACATTCGAGAGGTAGGCGCCGAGGTTGGCATAGCCCTTGAGGCGCACGGCGAGGAAGGTGCCATCCTTGTCGAGCGCCAGCTCGGCGTCGAAATCGTGGTCGCGGCCGTGCTGGTCGCTGAGGAAGCTGCCGGAGCGGTCGTCGGTCCACTTGACCGGACGGCCGAGCGCCTTGGAGGCATGGAAGAGACCGGCATATTCCGGGTACGGCGAGCCCTTCATGCCGAACGAGCCGCCGACATTGCCGGTTACGACGCGCATCTGCGCCGGCTTGATGCCGAGCAAGGCCACCATCTGGTTCTTGAGGCCGAATACGCCCTGGCAGCCGGCGTAGAGGGTGGAGCGGTCGGTCTCCTTGTCGTAATGGCCGATCGCGGTGCGCGGCTCCATCGCGCAGACGACGATGCGGTTGCTGACGATGTGCAGCTTCGTCACATGCGCGGCCTTGGCGAAGGCCTCGGCGACCTTGGCGCTGTCGCCATACTGGAAGTCGGCGCAGACATTGTCCGGCACGTCGTCGAACACGATCGGCGCGCCGGGCTGGGCGGCCTCGCGCGCGCTGGTGACGGAGGGCAGGGGCTCGATGTCGAGCATGACGGCCTCGGCGGCGTCGCGCGCCTGCGCCTGGGTCTCGGCGACGACGAAGGCCACGGGATCGCCGACGAAGCGCACTTTGTCGGTGGCGAGCGAGTAGCGAGTCGGCGTCTTCATCTGCGAGCCGTCGCGGTTCGGCACCATCATCACGGTCTTCAGCGCGCCGTAGCCCGCGGCGTTCAGGTCGGCGCCGGTCCAGATGCCCAGCACGCCCGGCATGCCGCGCGCCTCCTCGGCGTCGATGCCTTTCAGCAGGCCGTGCGCCACCTGGCTGCGGACCATCACCGCATAGGCCTGGTCGGGCAAGTTGATGTCGTCGGTGTAGCGGCCCTGGCCTTTGAGAAGCGTGGGGTCTTCCTGGCGAGGGACCGGCTGGCCGACGCCGAATTTCATCAAATCGGTCGTATCGGCGGCGAGAGGCGCGTTCATGGGTATTCCGCTTCGAAAAGTGGGGGATTTGAACGCCATCATAGCGCAGCGAGGCATGGGCTGTGCTAGTGATTCGGACATGTCGAACCTCGATCCCGTCACTTTGACAGTCATCCAGAACGGCCTGATCCAGGTCTGCAACGAGATGGATCTGGCCTTCGTGCGTGCGGCCTTCTCGCCGGTGATCTCGGAGGGCATGGACCGCTCCGACGGCATCTACGATACGGTCGACGGCTCGCTGATCGCCCAGGGCGAACTCGGCCTGCCGGTCTTCGTCGGTACCATGCAGTTTTCCACCCGCGCCGTGATCGAGCGGGTGAAGACGCACTATGCCGGCAAGGTCGATCCGGGCGACGTGTTCATCGTCAACGATCCCTATCTCGGCGGCACGCATCTCATGGATGTGCGCTTCGTGAAGCCGTTCTTCTACAAGGGCGAGCTGTTCGCCTGGCTCGCCAATACCGGCCACTGGCCCGATGTCGGCGGCATGGTGCCGGGCGGCTTTTCCGCCAGCGCGACGGAAGTCGAGCAGGAGGGCCTGCGCCTGCCGCCGGTCAAATTCTTCAAGAAGGGCGAGATGGACCAGGAGATCCTGTCCATCATCATGTCCAACATCCGCATCGCCGATCAGCGCATCGGCGACATCAAGGCCCAGGCCGCCGCGCTCACGACGGGCGAGGTGCGGCTCACCGAACTGATCGACCGCTACGGTGCCGACGTGGTGCGGGCGGCGATCGCCGAGATGCGTCACCGCGCCGAGCGGCAGATGCGCGCCAAGATCGCGGGCATTCCCGACGGCATCTACGAGGGCACCTCGCAGGTCGACAGCGACGGCGTCGTCGACGAGCCGCTCACGATCAGGATGAAGATCACGAAGAAGGGCGACGAACTCGCCTTCGACATGACGGGATCGAGTCCGCCCTGCCGCGGCCCGATGAACAGCGTGATCGCCACCACCAAGTCGGCGATCTATCTCGCGGTGAAGCATGTCTTCCCCGACGTGCCGATCAACGCCGGCACCTTCGAGCCGCTGCGCATCGTCGAGCCGGAGGGCACGTTCCTGTACGCGAAGTACCCGCGACCGGTGTCGGGCTGCGCGGCCGAGGTGAGCCAGCGCATCGCCGAGGCGGTGTTCGCGGCGCTCACGAAGGCGATTCCCGACCTGCTGTTCGCCGCGCCCGCCGGCACCTCCGGCAACCTGGGTGTCGGAGGCTACGATCCCGAGCGCAAGCGCAACTACATCATGTATCTCTTCACCGGCGGCGGGTATGGCGGCTTCCAGGGCGGCGACGGATTGAGCAACGGCTGTTCGACGATCGGCATCTCCAAGATGCCGCCGGTCGAGGTGCTGGAGCAGTTCTATCCCGTGCTGTTCGAGGAATTCTCCCTGCGCGAAGGCTCGGGCGGTGCCGGCGAGTTCCGCGGCGGCTTCGGCATCAACTACGCGATCAAGCTGCGCCGTGGCGAGGCGAGGGTGTCGATGGTCATGGACCATGGCCGCACCGGCCCGCAGGGCGTGCTGGGCGGCCATGCCGGCGGCGCCAACACGGTGCAAGTCGACCAGGGCGGCCGGACCTACCGTCCGCCCCATCTCTCCAAGGACCAGGACATCGAGCTTGGCGTCGGCGACGTCGTGCGCGTTTCGACCCCGGGCGGCGGCGGCTTCGGCGATCCCGCCAGGCGCAACCGGGAATCGATCGCCCGCGACGTGGCGCGCGGCTACTACACCGCGGCCGAGGCGCACGAGAAGTTCGGTCCGGCGCAGGCTGCCGAATGAGCGCGTCCCGACGTTCGTTCCTCGCGCTGCCGGTCGTCCTGCTGGCCGGCGGGGCGCTGGCGCAATCGGCCTCGTGGTTTCCGGTCGAGAGCGTCGACAAGTCGTTCTTCGTCGAGATGCCGGCCGCGCCGCTCTACAAGAAGATCGACACGACGACGCCGGGCGGCACGCCGTTCGTCTACCATTCCTACAGTCTTGAATACCGGCGCCTGTCGTTCGTGGCGCAGAGCGCGCTCTATCCGGCGGATGTCGACGTGCGCCAGCCCAGGCTCAACCTGCAATCCGCGCTCGACGATCGCGCGCAGCGTCTCGCAGGCGGCAAGTGGACCCAGGTCGACTGGAAGACCGTGCAGGGCGCATCGGCCGTCGAATCGATCGGTCCGCTGGCGGGCGGCAACGCGCTGCGCCAGCTCGTCGTGCTGAAGGGCAGCCGCTACGTGTCGCTGGGTTATCTCGCGCCGGCCGATGCCATGCGCGCGCCGGAGGCCGAGCGTTTCTTCCGTTCCCTGAGGCTTTTGTCATGACCCTTCCGCGTATCCAGATCCTGGCCCTCGGCGGCACGATCGCGACGGCGCCGGATGCGTCGGGCGCCATGCAGATGGGCCTGGGCGCCGACGATCTCGTCGCGGCCGTGCCGCTGCTCGCAGGGCTGGCCGACATTCGGGCCGAGACCGTGTCGCGAGTCGGCAGCCATTCGCTCTCCTTCGACCAGATGCATGCTCTGGCAACGAAGATCATGGGGCTCGACGTCGACGGCGTGGTGGTGACGCAGGGCACCGACACGCTGGAGGAGACCAGCTTTCTGCTCGACCTGCTGGTCGAGCGCGAAATCCCGGTGATCGTGACGGCGGCGATGCGCAATCCCGCGCTCACCTCGCCCGACGGTCCGGGCAACTTGCTGGCCGCCGTGCGCGTCGCCTGCGATCCCTGGGTGAAGGCGCACGCGAAGTCGCTGGGCGTCGTCGCCGTGATGCTGGACGAAGTCTATGCGGCGGCCGACGTGCAGAAGGTCCATCCGACGCGCTTCAATGCTTTCGCAGCACCGCAGACCGGGCCGCTCGCCGCCCTGGTCGAGGATCGCGTCGTGCCACTGTCGCTGCCGGTCCGCGCGCCGGTCGAAGCCGCGCGCAAGCGGCTGGGCAAGGCGTCGGAGGGCCGGGAGCAGCCGGTGGCGCTCTTGTGGATGGGGCTCGACGAGCCGGGCTACATCCTCGAGGCGATGGTCGATCATCGCGACCAGCTCGGCTATCGCGGCGTCGTGATCGGCGCGATGGGCGGCGGCCACGTGCCCGAACGTGTCGCGTCGCTGGTGGGGCAGCTTGGCGAGATCGTCCCCACGGTCGTGTCGCCGCGCGCCGGCGGCGGGCCATTGCTGCGCGCCACCTATGGCGGCGTGAGTTCCGAGATCGCCCTGCGCAAGGCAGGCCTGATCTGGGGCGGTCGGCTCAACCCGCTGAAGGCGCGGGTGCTGCTGCAGGCGTGCCTGCGCGCCGGGCTCGACAAGGCTGCGATCGGAGAGGTCTTCGAGACTTTCGGTTAACCGAAAGTCGCGGCTCCCCGTCAGCAGTATTCGGCGCGCTCCTGCTTCGCCGCGGCGAAGCCGTGCATGCCCATGTGCCATTGCAGGGCGACGATCATGCCCTTGATCGGCTGAAGCAGTCCGATCGACAGCAGGATCACCATCGGCGCCCAGAGCGCGGTGTGCAGCCAGTAGGACGGCTGGTGGACGATTTCGACATACATCGCGATCGGCACGACGAGATGGCCGACCAGGAAAATCGTCAGGTAGGCCGGGAAGTCGTCGGCGCGGTGATGGTGCAGGTCCTCGCCGCAGACATTGCAGCGGTCTGCCACCTTCACGAAGGCGCGGAACAGCTTGCCTTCGCCGCAGGCTGGGCAGCGGCCCATCATGCCCCGCAGAAGATAAACACCACCCTTGCCCGCCATCCTGTTCTCCTCGTTTGCCGAGCTTGTATATCCATACAGTTAGTCATACATTCAAGAACAGGGAGACGAATTGTATGGACTGGAGCCCTACACTCGATGCCGCGGAGGGGCCGGTCTACCAAGGCATCGTCGAGGCACTCGAACGCGATATTTCCTCGGGTCGCCTGCATCGCGGCCAGCGGCTGCCAACCCACCGCTCGTTGGCGAAGACGCTGGGTGTCGATCTCACGACGGTCACGCGGGCCTACAATGAGGCGCGACGCCGGGGGCTGACGGACGCAAGGGTTGGGCAGGGAACCTTCGTGGCCGAGACCCGCGCCCGGCCGGCGGGCCAGGCGGCCGCCGGCATCGCGGTCGACCTGTCGATGAACCTGCCGCCGTCGCCCATCGAGGCCGACCTGGAAGGTCGCATCATGCGCGGGCTGGCCGCCCTGCAGCGCGATCACGGCTTCTCCGACCTCCTGAGCTACCAGCAGGCGGGCGGCAGCACCGTCGACCGAGGCATCGCGGCCGACTGGCTGCGGCGGCGCGTACGCCATGCCGAAGCGGACCGGCTCGTGATCTCGCCCGGCACGCAGAGCGCCTTGGTGGCCCTGCTGCTGGCGCTGACGCGGCCGGGCGATGTCGTGCTCACCGACAGGCTCACCTATCCCGGCTTCAAGTCGGCGGCTGCGTCGCTCGGCGTACATCTCGTCGGCGTCGCGTCGGATGGCGACGGCATGGATCCCGCGGCGCTCGCCGAGGCCTGTCGTGTGCATGCACCGAAAGCTGTCTATCTCCTGCCGACGATCCACAATCCGACGACGCAGACGATCGGGCAGGCGCGACGCGAGCAGCTCGCCGCCGCGATCCGTCGTCATGACCTCGTGCTGATCGAGGACGACGCCTATGGAAATCTCGAACCGAGGGCGCAGCCGATCACCACCTTGATTCCCGAGCGCAGCTATCTCGCGATGACCTTGTCGAAGTGCATGGCGCCCGGCTTGCGCGCTGCCCATGTGCTCACGCCCGATCGTGCCGCTGCGTCGGTCCTCTCCAATGCGCTGCGCACGGTGTCGCAGATGCCTGTGCCACTCATGGTCGCGCTCGTGTCGCGCTGGCTCGCCGATGGTAGCGCCGACGCCATCATATCGGCGGTTGCAGTGGAAGTTGCCGCCAGACAGAAGCTGGCGGAGAAGGCGCTTTCGGGTCAGTATTATCTCGCCCATCCGAAAGGACACCACGTGTGGCTGCGATTGCCGGCCGCATGGACCCGGGCGGAGTTCGCTGCGCATGTTCAACGACAGGGGCTTGCGGTGGTGACGAGCGACAGTTTCAGCGTCGGTGGAGAGCCGGAACATGCCATTCGCATCGCGCTGGGCGCGGCGCGCAATCGCTCGGAGCTCGTCGCGGCGCTCGACGTGCTGGTCGTCGCGTTGAAATCCCCCGCCTACGCGTCGCGCATCGTCTAGGAGAAGGCACCATGTTCGAAGGATTGGACGCAGTCTTCCTGGCGAGACTTCAATTCGCCTTCACCGTTTCGTTCCACTTCATCTTCCCCTCCTTCTCGATCGGTCTGGCAAGCTATCTCGCCGTGCTCGAAGGCCTGTGGCTGTGGACGGGACGGCAGGTCTATCTCGACCTGTTCAAATACTGGCTGAAGATCTTCGCATTGGCTTTCGGCATGGGCGTCGTGTCGGGCATCGTGATGTCCTACCAGTTCGGCACCAACTGGTCGGTCTTTTCCGACAAGGCCGGCCCCGTGCTCGGCCCGCTGATGGCCTACGAGGTGCTGACGGCGTTCTTCCTCGAAGCCGGCTTCCTGGGCGTCATGCTGTTCGGCATGAACCGCGTCGGCAAGGGACTGCACTTCACCGCCACTCTTGCCGTCGCCATCGGCACCTTCTTCTCGGCCTTCTGGATCCTCGCCGCTAACAGCTGGATGCAGACGCCGGCCGGCTACGCGATCAATGCCGGCGGCCAGTTCGTGCCGGCCGACTGGTGGGCGATCATCTTCAATCCGTCCTTCCCGTACCGGCTCGTGCACACGGTGTTCGGCGCCTATCTCACGACGGCGCTGGTCGTCGGTGCGGTCGGCGCCTGGCATCTGCTGCGCGGCAAGTCCGAAGGCGGGGACAGGGAGGGCGTGCGCGTCATGTTCTCGATGGCGATGGGCATGATCAGCGTCGTGGCGCCGCTTCAGATCTTCGCCGGCGACCAGCACGGGCTGAACACGCTGGAGCACCAGCCGGTCAAGGTCATGGCCATGGAAGGCCACTTCAAGAGCTATCCCGACGGCGCGCCATTGGTCCTGTTCGGCTGGCCCGACGAGGCCGCCGGCAAGACCTTGTTCGCCGTGGAGATCCCCAAAGCGTCGTCGCTGATCCTGAAGCATTCGTGGGACGCCCCCTTGAAGGGCCTCGACACGGTCGACCGCAAGGAGTGGCCGCCAGTGCCTGTCGTGTTCTGGGCGTTCCGGATCATGGTCGGCATGGGCATGCTGATGCTGACTCTGGCGGTGTTCAGCCTGTTCGCCCGTGTCCGCGGGAAGCTCTACGAGTGGCCGCTGCTGCACCGCTTCGCGCTGGCGATGGGGCCGGCCGGCTTCGTCGCCGTCATTGCGGGCTGGGTGACGACGGAAGTCGGACGCCAGCCCTATACGGTGCACGGCCTGTTGCGCACCGCCGATTCGGCGTCGGCCCTCGATGCGCCGGCCGTGGGCGCCTCGCTCATGGCCTTCGTCATCGTCTACTTCTTCGCCTTCGGCGCTGGCACCTACTACATCCTGAAGCTCATGTCCCATCCGCCGCATCGCGGCGAGGAGGGGCCACGGCGCGACCAGCCCGTGCGGGCCGCGGGCCTCACGCCCGCCCCCGCCGTTGCCGAATCGCTCGCGACCGGCAAGGAGGCCTGATCATGCCGTTCGACCTGCCGATGTTCTTCGCCTTCATCATCGCCTTCGCCATCCTGGCCTATGTCGTCATGGACGGCTTCGACCTGGGTGTCGGCATCCTGTTTCCGTTCCTCCCTGTCGGCCGCGAGCGCGACAGCGCCATCAATTCGGTGGCGCCGGTCTGGGACGGCAACGAGACGTGGCTGGTGATGGGCGGCGGCGGCCTGCTGGCGGCCTTCCCGCTGGCCTACGGCATGATTCTGTCGGCGCTCTATGCGCCGATCATCGCGATGCTGCTGGCGCTGGTCTTCCGCGGCGTTGCCTTCGAGTTCCGCTGGCGCGACCCGCGCCATCGCCCGCTGTGGGACGTGGCGTTTACCGGAGGTTCCATTGTCGCGGCTCTCGCGCAGGGCATCACGCTCGGCGCGCTGCTGCAGGGCATCGCCGTCCAGAACCGCACCTATGCCGGCGGCTGGTTCGACTGGCTGACGCCGTTCAGTTTCCTCGTGGGCGTGAGCCTGGTCTGCGGCTACGCGCTGCTGGGCTCGACCTGGCTGGTGATGAAGAGCGAAGGCTCGCTGCAGGAGCGTTGCTACCGGCTGGCCTTTCGCCTCGCCATCGGAACCATCGTGGCGATGGCCGCGGTGAGCGCCGCGACGCCCTTCCTGCGCGACGCCTACTGGCTGCGCTGGTTCGCCTGGCCGCAGGTACTTTTCACGGCCCAGGTACCGGTGCTGGTCGCTGTCGTGACCTTCGTGCTGTTCTGGAGTTTGAAGCGCGGCCATCACTACACGCCGTTCCTGATGGCGCTGGCCCTGTTCGGCCTGGGGCTCGCCGGCCTCGGCATCAGCCTGTATCCCTACGTGGTACCGCCGTCGGTCTCGATCTGGGACGCCGCCGCACCGCACGACAGCCTGAAGTTCATGCTGCCCGGCGTGCTGGTCATGGTCCCGATCATCCTCGCCTATACCGGCTATTCCTACTGGGTGTTCCGCGGCAAGACCGGACACGACGGATATCACTGATGCCCAAAGCGCGTCAGTGGCTGTGGTTCGTCGGGCTGTGGGCCGGCGGAGTCGGCGTGACGGCGCTGGTCGGCTACGCCATCAAGTTCTGGCTGAAATAGGGGCCGTTCTGGGCCAATTGGCTCAGGTCGTGCGGCGCATCGGCTGGCAATTGGTGGCCAGCGGCGAGCCGCCGCTCAAGGTCTTGAGCGTGCCCGCATTGGCAGGGCCGGACCATTCGGTCGAGGAATCGGCGTAGCGGAAGCCGGGGGTGCCCCCCTGATATTCCATCCGCCACGTCCGATCGCCCAGCGTCACGGAGGCGCGGTTCTTGGCGTAGACCACCGACACCTCCTTGCGGCCCTCGCAGAGGTAAGCAATGCCCGAGGGCGTCGCCTCCTCGGGCGCCGGGCGCGGGATCGTGGTGGTTAGCGGTTGCGCCTGCTGGGTGCAGCCACTCATCAGGATCAACGCAACAATCGACAGGCGCTTCATGGTGCGCTTTCCTCCCGGGGCGAACATAGCAAATCGCTTAGGAGACGGAATGGCCCTGTTCAAGCTGCGAGATGGCGCGGAACTCCATTACGAGGTCCATGGCAGCGGTCCCGTACTGTTTCTGGTGGCCGGCCTCGGCGGTGACGGGCGCTGGTGGGGCGACAACGTGTCCGAACTGGCCCGCCAATTCACCGTCGTCGTGCACGATCATCGCGGCACGGCGCGCAGTACCCTGTCGAAGATCATCTACAGCGTCGAGCAGATGGCCGACGACGCGCGGCAGCTCATCGAGGGGCTGGGCTACGAGAAAGTCCATTGGTGCGGTCATTCCACCGGCGGCGCGATGGGCCAGATCCTGGCGATCGAGCATCCCGAGCGGATCGACCGGCTCGTGCTCAGCGCCACCTGGGCCAGGACCGACGCCTTCTTCCGCCGGCTGTTCGAAGTGCGCTCGCTGATGCTGCGCGAACTGGGGCCGGAGGCCTATCTGAAGTCGAGCGCGCTGGCGCTGAATTCGCCGTCCTGGGTGCGCGACCATGACGCCGATCTGGTGGCAGCCGAGGCAAAGGCGGCCGGCACCATCCCCGAGCCCGAGATCGTCCTGTCGCGGATCGCCGCCATCGTGGCGCACGACCGGCGCGAGCAGTTGCAGAAGGTGACGGCCCGTACGCTGGCCGTCTGCGCCCGCGACGACACGGTGACGCCGCTCTATTTCACCGAGGAGCTGGTGCGCCTGATCCCGGGCGCCCGCGCCTATGTGCTGCCGGACGGCGGCCATGCATATCCGAACGTGCACGGCGCGGAGTTTCGTCGTGTAATGACCTCCTTCCTGCTGGAGCCCTGATCGCCATGAAAATCGAACCGCTGATCGCCGCCGCCGCCGCCGAACTGACCGCTATTCGGCGCGACATCCATGCCCATCCCGAACTGGGCTTCGAGGAAGAGCGCACCAGCACCATCGTGGCGCAGAAGCTGAAGGAATGGGGCTGCGAGGTCACCACCGGCATCGGCAAGACCGGCGTCGTGGGTACGATCCGCGTCGGCAACAACCCGCGCGCCATCGGCCTGCGTGCCGACATGGACGCGCTGCCGATGGACGAGCTCAACACCTTCGACCACCGCAGCCAGCACAAGGGGCGCATGCATGCCTGCGGCCATGACGGCCACACCGCGATGCTGCTGGGCGCCGCAAAGTATCTCGCGGCCACGCGCAACTTCGACGGCACCGTGCACCTCATCTTCCAGCCGGCCGAGGAAGGCCGCGGCGGCGCCGAGGCAATGGTCAAGGACGGGCTGTTCCAGAAGTTCCCCTGCGAGATCATTTTCGGCATGCACAACAGGCCGAAGCTCGACGTCGGCAAGTTCGCCATCCGCTCGGGGCCGCAGATGGCCGGCGGTGGCCTGTTCGACATCCACATCACCGGCAAGGGCGCGCACGGCGCGCGGCCCGAGACCGGCATCGACCCGGTCATCATTGCGACGCAGATCATCTCGGCGCTGCAGAGCGTTGTGTCGCGCAACGTGGCGCCGCTCGATTCGGCGGTGATCTCGGTGACGCAGATGCATTCCGGCGACGCCTACAACGTGATCCCGCAGGAAGCAGTGCTGCGCGGCACGATCCGCGCCTTCCGGAAGGAGACGATGGCCCTGATCAAGGAGCGCATCGAGACGATCTCCAGCGGCATCGCGAAGACGCTGGGCGGCAGCGCCAAGGCCGACGTGCGCATCGCCTTCCCGCCGCTGGTGAACGACAAGGATGCCGTGAAGTTCATCGCCGACGTGGCGGCGGAGATCGTGGGACCGGAGAACATGAATCGCGAGGGCCCGTTCGTGATGGCCTCCGAGGATTTCTCCTACATGCTTGAGCAGGTCCCCGGCGCCTTCATCAACATCGGCAACGGCGGCGGCGAGGGCGGCTGCGAGGTTCACAATCCCAGCTACGACTTCAACGACGAGGCGCTCACGCTCGGTTCGACCCTGTGGGCGCGGGTCGTCGAGAAGCGGCTGGCGAAGGACGCGCGTTGACCGGCGAGGGCGGCGCCGGCCGGCACTGGCTTCTGCGGGAGCTTCCGTACGTGGCCATGCTGGTGCTGGCGGTCGGCGGCGTCATCGCCATGGGCTTTCGCGGGCCCGCGACCTATGGCTACTGGATGGCGCTGGCCCCCGTTTACGGTCTCGCGTGCATCTTTTCGGGCTGGCGCGAAGTCGACAAGACGTCGGAGCATCTGCGGCTGGTCGTGACGCAGGCGCTGCACTGGCTGGCCTTCCTGGCGGCGATGTGGCTGATGTTCCTGCCCCAGGTGCGCGGCGTCGTTAACGACAATGCGACCAGCCTCGCGCTCCTCATCCTGCTGGCGCTCGGCACCTTCGTGGCCGGCGTCCACGCGCGCGTCTGGCGCATCTGCCTCGTCGGCCTGTTCCTTGCCCTGTCGGTGCCGGCGGTGGCGTGGATCCAGGATTCCGCGATCCTGCTGCTCGTCGGCGCGCTGCTGGCGGTGGCAGCGGGCGGCATCTTCTGGTGGCTGTTGCGGCGCGAGACCGGCAGGATATGAGCGCTCCGACCAAGGTCATTCTCTGGACCGACTATGTCAGCCCCTACGCCTTCGTCGCCAAGGCATGGGCCTACCAGCTCGAGGCCGACTACGAAATCGACCTCGAATGGCGGCCCTACACGCTCGACATCGCCTCGTTCCAGGGCTCGGTGGAGCAGCGCGATCCGCACCACTGGCGTCGCGTCCGCTACGCCTACATGGACGCGCGCCGCTTCGCCAACAAGCAGGGTCTCGTCCTGATGGGCCCGAAGAAAATCTACTACGCCCGCACGATCAATGCCGGGATGCTCTACGCCCAGCAGCACGGCGTCTTTCGGGCCTACAACGATCTGGCCTTCGATCGCTTCTGGCGGCGGGATCTCGATCCGGAAAATGTCGACGCGGTAAGCGGCGCCCTCGAAGAGGCCGGGGCGCCTCCGGGCTTTGCCGGTTTCCTGGCCGGTGAAGGCGGCGCCCGGCATGACGCGCTGCGCGCCGAGGCCGAAGCATCGGGCATCTTCGGCGTCCCGAGTTTCGTCCTCGACGGCGAGATTTTCTGGGGCGGCGATCGAGTCTTTCTCCTGCGGGAAAGACTCGACGAGAAGGGCGTGCCGCGCCGCCGTTAGAGCCCGGGCCTAGGGCTCCGGCCGATCCAGCGTGCGATCGATGCGTTCATGCAGGTTCTTCACGTCGCCCCGCTGCCGGCGGGCTCGCTCCTTGATCTGGCGCTTGGCCCGGCGGAACGCGTCGTTCACCGCGAAGGTGGGGTCGGAGAACCGCTCGTCGTCATGCGACACGTGATCGATGTTGACGTCGATATGGCCCGGAAGCGCGATGTGGATGTTGACGCTGAAGAGGTTGCTCGTGCGGTGATGGCGTTCGGGCACTTGGACGATCACCTGGCAGGAAGTCAGGCGGCCATGGAGCTTCTCCAGCGTCTCCACATGCTCGTTGATGAGCGCGTTCAGCGCTTCGCTGGGAGTGCCGCCCTGGTAGCTGATCCGCAATGGTGTTTCCATTTTGAGCCTCCGCTTCTGTTCGCTCCCCCGCATAAAACGTATCACCTCGGGAAGGGGTTGCGGTTTCTATCGAGGACGTCCCGGCAGCCCTCTCTCCATGAGGTAGGTCTCCATCGTCGCACTCCAAAGGGCCGGTGCGGAATTTATTTGATGGCCGTTCAGGCCTTGCGGTGGCGCATACTCATGGAAGGTTCCGCGCCCGCCGGCCGCCTGGAATGCCGCGAAATTCGCACGCGAATGAGCCATCCGGTAGAATGGATCGTTCTCGCCGTAGAGCCAGATCGACGGATGGGGGAACGGTGCGCCGCGACGGAACAGGTTCTGGTTGATCGACGTCGCGGTCGAGCAGGCGTCGGCCATCCATCCGCCCACGAAATTGATCGCGGCGCGCGCCACGGTCGGCTGGCGGCCCGTCCAGGCGATGGTCAGGATGCCGCCGCGCGACTGGCCGCCGATCGCGACGCGACCGCGATCGACGAAGGGCTGTGCGAGCAGGACCGGCGTGACCGCATCGATGTCGCGCAACGCGCGGTCGGTGCCGGGCAGCGCCAGCGTTTCCTCGCAGCTGTAGCCTTGTGACCGGTTGATCGAGAAGCCCTCGTCGTAGAGTCCTTCCGAGCCGCCACGGCCGCGGCGCGACGGCAGGATGACGGCCCAGCCGCGGTCGGTGAACCATTTGATGAGCGGGACGGGTTCGTAGGGGCGCGCGAAGGCAGCCGGATCGGTGCCGCGCCCGGTCGAGCCGTGGTGGAAGATCAGTGTGGGGAAGGGGCCGTTGCCGGCCGGCTTGTAGGTGATGGTGGCCAGCTTCACCGGCGCGCCGTCGATCGTGACCGGCACCAGGGCGCGGTCCTGTGCAGACGCGGGAAACGCCGCGACGGTAATCGTCGCGACGAGCCAACCAACGAAGCTGGAGAGCGGGGCTAGTCGCCCGCCGCGACGACCGTGGTGTCGTCCTTGGCAGGACGCACCGTGCGATGGCTCACCATGCGATGGTGGAGAGTACGGATCGTGTCGCTTCCGCGGGTGAGGCATACCCATGGGAAGAGACCGTGCAGGAAACAGGCGATCGAGCCAACCAGCATCTTGCTGCCGAAGCCAAAAGCCATCCCCATGTGCTGGAGATAGGTCTCGTTGACCGAGGCGGGGTGTTCGGTAAAGCGGCGGATCATGGGGGTGATTGTACCGGCACCCGACGGAAACGGCTTGCTAGGTTTGCGCCACGATGGCCTAACTTGAGAATCACATTTCGCGAGAAAGCCGATGGCTGGAAAATTCACACTGGATTCCTTCGACAAGAAGATTCTGGATTGCCTGCAGGACAGTGCCGACATGCCGCTGGCCGAGGTCGCGAAGCGTGTCGGCCTGTCGACGACTCCCTGCTGGCGGCGCATCAACCGCCTGCAGGAGGAGGGCATCGTGCGTGCGCGCGTGGCGCTGCTCGACCGAAAGGCGGTGAATGCCCACGTCACCGTGTTCGTGGCGGTTCGCACGGCGCAGCACAACGCCCAGTGGCTGACCCGCTTCGCCAAGGCCATCGCCTCGTTTCCGGAGGTGATGGACTGCTATCGCATGAGTGGTGAAATCGACTACCTGATCCGGCTGGCGCTGCCCGACATCGAGGCCTACGACGCCTTCTACAAGCGCCTGATCGCCAAGATCGAGCTGTCCGACGTGACTTCGATGTTCGCGATGGAGGAGATCAAGTCCACCACGCGATTGCCCCTCAACTACTTGCCCTAGCGTGCCGGGGGCGCCGGCCTTAGGATCGCGCCCGTTTGCATGACAAGACCGCAGGGGAAACGATGAATACGGGCCCGAACACTGGCAAGAACCGCAAAAAGGTGCTGATCGTCGGCCGCATGCCGGAGGCGGGAATCGCCGTACTCAAGGCGCGCGACGATGTCGACTACGAGATCCTGACCGACGACCGGGTGCCGTCGCTGCATCCCAAACTCGCGGACGCCAACGCGGTGACCCTGGGCGCCACGCCGTTTCGCCAGGCCGAACTCGACGCGGCACCCGGCATGATGGTGGTGGCCCGCCTCGGCGTCGGCTTCGATGCCGTCGAAATCCCGGCGCTGAACAAGCGCAAGATCCCGCTGATGACGACCGGCATCGCCAACTCGGTCTCGGTGGCCGAGCATGCGATGTACATGCTGCTTGCCGCGGCGCGCCTCACCAAGAAGTCCGACCGCTGGGTGCGCACGGGCGCTTGGGCAGAGCGGCTGAGCGACCTGCCGTCCGACGTCGCGGGCAAGAAGGTGCTGGTCATCGGCATGGGCCGCATCGGCTCGCGCACGGTCAAGCGCTGCGTCGCGTTCGAGATGGAGACCTATGTGCTCGATCCCAACATCTCGAAAGCCGATATCGAGAAGGCCGGCGCCACCAAGGTCACCGATCTCAAGGCGATCCTGCCGGAGGTCGACTATGTGTCGATCCATTGTCCCAAGGGACCCGAGACAATCGACATGTTCAACAAGGAGACGCTGGGGCTGATGAAGCCGACGGCCTTCCTGGTGAACACTGCGCGCGGCGGCATCGTCAACGAGGACGCGCTCTACGAGGCGCTGAGCACCGGCAAGCTGCGCGGCGCCGGCCTCGACGTGCTCGACAAGGAGCCGCCGGATCCCGCGAACAAGCTGTTCACCCTGGAGAACGTGTTCTTCAGCCCGCACATGGCGGGCGTCACCCAGGAAGCGAGCGACCGCATGGCCGTCACCGCCGTCGAAAACATCCTGAGCGTGTTCGACGGAAGGACCAATGCGGCCAACGTCGTGAACAAGGAAGTGCTGGGCTAGGAGCCCGCACAAGAGCAGAGCTTGGATAGGCGGCATCGGTCGGAAGCGACCGGTGCCGCAGCTTTTTGGAGGGGGTATCGATGAAGTACGGACCGCTTGGCCGCTCGGGCCTGATCGTGAGCAGGATCTGCCTCGGCGGCAATTCGTGGGGCGCCAAGGGGCGTCGCGGCTGGGGCAAGTTCGACGAGTCCGAGGCGCCGGCCTATTTCAAGCGCGCGCTCGACGTCGGCATCACCTTCTTCGATACCGCCGACACCTACAATTTCGGCCGCTCCGAGGAGATCATGGGCGCCACGCTCATGAAGATGGCGAAGCGCGAGGATTTCGTGCTGTCGACCAAGGTCGGCATCCGCATGAGCGAGAGCCAGAACGACGTCGGCACCGGCCGCAAGCACCTGATGGCCTCGGTCGATGCGCAGTTGAAGCGCCTGCAGACCGATTACATCGACGTCTACCAGGTCCATCGCCTCGATCCTCACACGCCGATCGAGGAGACGATGTACTCGCTCGACCAGATCGTGCGCTCGGGCAAGGTCCGTTACATCGGCGGCTCGACCATGCCGGCCTACAAGTTCGCGCAGATGGTCATGGTCGCGGACTGGAAGGGCTATGCGCGGCCGATTGCCATGCAGAACCTCTACAACCTGATCCAGCGCGAGGAAGAGCATGAAATGAACCGCCTTTGCCAGGAGCAGGGCGTCGGGCTCATTCCGTATTCGCCGCTGGCGCGCGGTTTCCTCGCGGGCAACCGCAGCAAGGACGGCGGCGGCTCGACCGAGCGTGCCAAGAACGACACGGTCGTCAAGGACGGCACCTATCGCGACTGCGATTGGGAGATCGTGAAGCGGCTGAAGAAGATCGCCAGGGACAAGGGCTGCACGCCGGCCCAGGTGGCGCTCGCCTGGCTGCTTCACAAGCCGTACATGGGCTCGCCGATCATCGGCGCGACCGGTCTCGACCAGCTCACGTCCGCGGCCAAATCGACGGAGATTTCGTTGACGGCCGAGGAGTCGAAGCTGCTCGAGGCGCCGTATCAGGCGCGCGTTTCGCCGGTCAACTGAGCGCGCCGGCCGATCGCGGCCGAGAACCAGAAGGCCAGCAGCGGCAGCACGATGGCGGCCACCCAGAAGACGGGCGGCGCACCCCAGCGGTCGACGATGGGCGCGGCGATCGGCACGCCGACCGCCTGGCCGACGAACAGGCAGAGCGCGAACAGCGCCATGCCCGCGCCGCGGGCTTCCGGCGCCATCTGCGTGCCGTTGGTCTGCAGCGTGTTGTGGAGCATGTAGAACGACACGCCCGACAGGACGATGGCGGCGAACTCGACCTCGGCCGTTGGCGCCAGCGCCATGGCCGCGAAGGCGATGCCGAGGCCGGTGCCGCCCCAGGTGCAGAGGCCGCGCTCGCCCAGGATGCGTACCAGATGGTGCGCCACCATCACATAGACGAAGCCGCCGGCGCCGAAGGCCGCGACGGCCAGGCCGATGGCGGCGAATCCCAGGTCGAAGCGCTGGTGCAGGTCGGCGCCGACGAAGGTGAAGGCGCCCCAGAACACGCCGCCCTCCAGCGCGACGACCAGGATGACGGTGCGGGCCCAGGGCCGCTTCAGGACGCCCAGCATCTGGCCGATCATCGAGCCGGCCGCCCGCTCGCCCGGGCGGGCGATGTCGGGCCGGGCGCGCATGACGACGAACAGAGCGCCGCCGGCTAGAATGTAGATCGCGGCCAGCACCCAGAAGACCGAGCGCCAGCCCAGCCAGTCGCCGATGGCGCCACCCAGTGCCGCCCCGGTCATCAGGCCGAGCGTCTGGCCGGTGAGGAAGCGGGCCAGGGTGGCCTGCCGCTTCTCGTAGCTCACATTGTCGCCGACCCAGGCGATGGCGAGCGGGATGATCGCCGAGCCGGTCACGCCTGTCAGGAAGCGCGCCAGGGTCAGCATGCCCAGCGAGGCGGAGACTGCGCTCAGCAGACAGCAGAGTGCTGCGCCGATGCAGGCGATGGCGACCACCGGCATCTTGCCGTAGCGGTCGCCGAACGGGCCGTGCACCAGCACGAAGACGCCGTTGGCGAACAGGAAGGCGGTGGCCGCGACCGACGCCGCGCCGACCGTGACGCCGAAGGATGCGGAAAGCTGCACCAGCAACGGGTCGATCACGCGCATGTTGGCGGCCGACGCGAAGGCGGCCACGGACAGCAGCACGATGGCGATCGTGGGGGCCGGAGGGGGTGCAGAACCGGGGGCGGGCCGCGCCGGGATGGCGGGGGAAGGCATTGGTTGCGGGCTTAACGGCTCGCCCATGCAAAATAAAGGTCTCTCGGCGCGACCCAGCAATGACCTATGGTGCGGGGATGATGGAAGAACTCCTCGCCCTCGCCCGCGACCCGCAAGCCTGGGCCGCACTGGCGACCCTCGTGGTCATGGAAGTCGTGCTGGGAATCGACAACCTGATCTTCATCTCGATCCTGACCAACAAGCTCCCGGAGGAGAAGAGGTCCAACACCCGACGCATCGGCATCGGGCTGGCGGTGTTCCTGCGGCTCGCCCTGCTGAGCGGCGTCGCCTTCATCGTGCAGCTCACCGCGCCGCTCTTTTCACTGTTCGGCCATGGCTTTTCCTGGCGCGATCTCATCCTGATCGCCGGCGGGCTGTTTCTGATCTACAAGGCGACCAGTGAGATCCGCGATCACGTCACGGGAGGCCACGAGTCCGAGGAAGTCACGGCCGGCTCGGTCGCCCGCGTCACGGTCGCGGGCGTCATCGGCCAGATCCTGATCCTCGACCTGGTCTTCTCGCTCGACAGCATCATCACCGCCGTCGGCATGACCGACGACATTCCGATCATGGTGATTGCCGTGGTCGTGGCGGTCGGCCTGATGCTGGCGGCCGCCGATGGGCTGGCGAAGTTCATCGGCGACAACCCGACCATCGTCATGCTGGCGCTGGGCTTCCTGCTGATGATCGGCATGACCCTGATCGCCGACGGCATGGGCATGCACGTGCCGAAGGGCTACATCTACGCGGCAATGGCCTTCTCGGGCCTGGTGGAGGGGCTGAACATGCTGGCGCGTCGTGCGCAGAGCAAACGTCCGTTGCGCAAGCGCCCACGCTGATGCGCTGACAACCAGCGGCGGGAAGGGCTAAGCTTGCCGCCATGAAGCTCAAGGATCAGGTCGCCATCGTCACGGGCGCCGCTTCCGGTATCGGCGCAGCGACCGCGCGATTGTTTGCGGCCGAGGGCGCGAAGATCGCGCTGGTTGATCTCGACGATGCGGGCCTGGCAAAGGTCGCGACGGAGATAAAGGCTGCGGGCGGCGAGACGCTCACCGTGACCGCCGATGTCAGCAACGGCGAGCAGGCGCGTGCCGGTGTGGCGCAGATCATGGACAAATGGGGGCGCATCGACGTGCTGGTGACGGCAGCCGGCGCGTCGCTGGGCGGCACGGTGGACAAGATCGACGAGGCGACCTGGGATCGTACCTTTGCGATCAACGTGAAGGGTACCTTTCTCTGGGTGCATCACGCCATCCAGCCGATGATTGCCGCGAAATCCGGCGCCATCGTCACCCTGGGCTCGCAGCTCGCCCAGTCGAGTCTCGGCAACAACGCGGCCTACATCGCCTCGAAGGGCGCGATCGCCTCCTTCACCAAGACCGTCGCCGTCGATCACGCGCGGCAGGGAATCCGCGTCAACGCGCTTATGCCCGGCGTCATCGACACGCCCATGCCGGCGCGCTCGCTGAAACGCCAGGCCGACCCCGAGGCGGCGCGGGCGCTGTGGACGACCCGCCATCCGATGGGCCGCATCGGCCAGCCGGAGGAGGTGGCCAAGGCCGCGCTCTTCCTCGCCTCTTCCGATTCCTCCTTCACCACGGGAACGCTGCTGTTCGTCGACGGCGGCTGGACGGCGCACTGACATGCCCAGGAAGCTCACACCGGAACAAGTAGAGGGCTATGCCCGCGATGGGTACGTTTGCCCCGTCGATGCCTTCTCGACCGAGCGCACACGGGCCTGGCGCGAGAGGCTCGAAAGCTTCGAGCGCGCGCAGGGCCAGAAGATGACGCGCGGCCATAACTTCAAGCCGCACCTGCTGTTTCCCTGGGTCGACGAGATCGTGCACGCGCCCGAGGTGCTCGACGCGGTCGAGGATCTGATCGGACCCGACATCCGCCTTTTCCATCTTACGGTCTGGCCCAAGGATGCGGGCTCCGGCGCCTATGTGAGCTGGCATCAGGACGCGACCTACTTCGCGCTCGAACCCGCCTGCCATGTCACGGCCTGGGTGGCGCTGACGGACGCGCCGGTCGAGGCGGGCTGCATGGAAGTCGTGCCGGGCTCGCACAAGCTCGGGCAACTGCCGCATGCCGAGATGCAGGATCCCGAGAACCTGCTGTCGCGCGGCCAAGAACTCGTGGGCTCCTTCGATCGCAGCAAGACGGCGTTCATGCCGGTGAAGGCCGGCCAGTTCTCGCTGCACCACACCCATCTCGTCCACAATTCGCGGCCCAATCGCTCGAACGACCGGCGCATCGGGCTCGGCATCAGCTACATCCCGACATGGGCGCGCTGCACGTCGCCGACGAGGGTCAGCGCGATGCTGGTGCGGGGCGTGGACCGGTACGGACACTTCGATGACGAGCGCCGGCCGCGGCAGGAGGCGGGACCCGAGGAACGCGCCTTCCATGCCGAAGCGGTCGACAGGTTCCGGAAGATGAATGTCGAACAGACCGACAACAAGGTTGCGGTCGTCAAGAGGTAGGAATGCACACGATCAGGCTGCCGTATCACGACCGCTATCCCTATTCGCCGATCACCGAGCGCAAGGATTATTCGTGGCCGGAGGGCAAGCGGCTCGCGGTCTATCTCGGCCTCAACATCGAACATTTCGCCTTCGGCGCGGGCGAGGGGCATCTGCTCACCGTCGCCAACCCGCCACCCGATCCGCGCACCTTCGCCTGGCGCGATTACGGCAACCGGGTCGGCGTCTGGCGCTGTCTCGAGCTGTTCGACGAGCTGAACCTGCCGGCCGCGCACCTGATCAACACCACGGTGTTCGACTATGCGCCGCAGATCGTCGATGCGCTGAAGGCGCGCGGCGACGAGTTCATCGGCCATGGCCGCACCAATGCCGAGCGGCACGGCGGCATGTGGGAGGCCGACGAGAAGCGCTTCCTCCAGGAAATCAGCGATTCGATCGAAAAAGCATCCGGCAAGCGGCCGCGCGGCTGGATGGCTCCGTGGATGGCCTCGACCCGCGTCACGCCCGACCTTCTCAAGGAGACCGGCTACGATTTCCTGATGGACTGGCCCAACGACGACCAGCCAATCTGGATGAAGACGCGTTCGGGTCCGCTGATGAGCGTGCCCTATCCGATCGAGGTCAACGACAGTCCGCAGGTGCTGGTGCGTCATCACAGCGGCGAGGAGTTCCGCGACATGATCATCGGCCAGTTCGAGGAACTGCTGCGCCAGTCGGCGAAGCAGCCGCTGGTCTGCGGCATAGCCCTGCACACCATGATCGTCGGCCAGCCCTACCGGCTGCGGGCCCTGCGCGAGGCGCTGTCGCACATTGCCAACCATCCGCAGAAGGACAAGGTCTGGTTCACGCGACCGAGCGACATCTACGACCATTGCGCCGCCCTTCCGGCGGGAACGATGACGCCGCCGGCGGCGTGACCCAGCGGGCTGATCCCCCGATGACGGCCATCGGCATGACGGGCTGGCTGGCACAAGCCGGCCTGCGCAACATGCCGCTCGAGGAGCTGGTCGACGGTTTCGGCCGCCGTCTCAACCAGGCCGGCCTGCGGATCGAGCGCATGTTCGTGGGCATGAACACGCTGCATCCCATGGTGCGGGCCCGCAGCCTGATCTGGAATTCGGGCGAGGGCGTCGCCCGACATTTCGAGTTCGGCCATGCCGACATCGATTCGGTGCAGATCCAGCAGAGCCCGTTTGCCGCGATGCTGCGCGATGGCATCGCCGAGTTGCGGCAGAACCTGGAAGGTGCCGGCAAGCTGCCGGACATTCCTGTGTTCGACGAACTGCGCGGCGTGGGCATGACCGAATGGATGGGCTGGGTACAGCCGTTCGGCGAGCTGACGCCGCAGGTCGGCAGCTCGACCGCGGCCGATCATGCCGAGCGACTGTGGCTCGCCGTCTCGGCTGCGACCGACCGGCCCGGCGGTTTCAGCGCCGAGGACCTGGCTTTCCTGCGCGAGGTGCTGCCGGTCTTCGCCCTGGCGGTGAAGGCCACCAGCATGCGCGGCATCGGCTACGGCCTGTTGGCGGCCTATCTAGGCAACGATCCGGCGAGCCGCGTGCTCTCCGGTACCGTGTTGCGGGGCGAGGTGCAGAGCGTCGAGGCCGTGGTCTTCTTCACCGACTTGCGCGGCTTCACCGCGCTGGCCGACACGATGCCCGGCCGCGATCTGATCGCGCTGCTCGACGACTATTTCAACTGCATGGTCCAGCCCGTCGTGGCGCACGGTGGCGAAGTGCTGAAGTTCATGGGCGACGGCATGCTGGCAGCCTTTGCCGTGGTCGCCGGCAACCGCGCCGAGGTCTGCGCCTCGGCCCTCGTCGCTGCAGAAGAGGTGCTGGCTCGCGTCGATGCGCTGAACGTCGAGCGGCGCAACATGGGACAGCATGCGGCCTCGCTCGACATTTCCCTTCACATCGGCCGCGTCCTCTACGGCAATGTCGGCTCCGATGACCGGCTCGACTTCACGGTGATCGGCCCCGCTGTGAACGAGGCCTCGCGCATCGAGGCGCTGTGCCAGCCCCTCGGCCGGGCGCTGCTGATATCCCAGGCCTTCGCCGAGGCAGCGACTGGGAGCCGCGACCGGCTGGTCTCGCTCGGCCGCCACCGCCTGCGCGGCGTGCGTGAGGATACGGAACTGTTCGGTCTCGCGAATTAGCGGCCGTAAACCGCACTTTCGAAGGCGTAGAACAACGGCAGCGACTTCACATCGGCGAAGGGCAGGATCTGGGTCATGTAGACGCCGCCCAGGCCGCGCTTGCGGTCGATCCAGTAGTAGGTGTTGGGCAGGCCGGCCCAGCAGAGGCTGCCAGGCGAGCGGCCCGTCGGGGCTTCCTCGTTATTGATGAGGAAGCTCAGGCCCCATTGCTTGGTGACGCCGGGAAAGAACTCGGCATCGTTGGACAGGGCCGGCATCACAGTCTTCAGCAGGGACACGGTCGAGTCGCCCATCGAATTCGTCGCCATCGCGTCGACCGTTTCCGGTCTCATCACGACGTCGCCGCTCGCCGACTTGCCACCGTCCAGCACCATGCGCACGAACTTCAGGTAATCGTTCGCCGTCGAATAGAGGCCGCCGCCGCCTGCCTCGAACTCGGGCTCCTGCGGGACCTCACGCTTGAGGTCGGCGACCAGGCTGCCATCGGCCTGGCGATGATGGACGCGAGCCATGCGGGCGCGCATTGCCGGCGTGATGCGGAAGGCGGTGCTGTCCATGCCGAGCGGCACGAACAGGTCGTCGTGCATCACCTGGCCGAGCTTCTGGCCGGTGACGGCCTCGACCATCTTGCCGGCCCAGTCGATGCCGATCCCGTACTGCCAGCGTGCGCCGGGATCGAACAGCAGCGGCGTCGTCAGCGACTTGTCGAGGCCGGTGCCGATGGTGGGCACGTCCATGACTTCGCGATATTGCAGGATTTCCGGGTTCCAGATGTCGTAGCCGAAGCCCGCCGTGTGCGTCAGCAGATGGCGCAGGGTGATGTCCCGCGTGGGCTTGCGCAGGCGCGGCTTGCCGGCAGCGTCGAAGCCTTCCAGTACCTGCACCTCGCCGAGATAGGGAATGATCTCTTTCGCCGGCGCATCGAGCTTCAGCGCACCGCGCTCGACCTGCTGCATGGCCACCGCGCCGGTCACCGCCTTGGTCATCGAGGCGAGCCAGACGACGGTGTCGGGTGTCATGTCGGCGTCCTGGCCCAGGATCGCCTTGCCGAAGCCGCCCTCGTAGAGCGTGCCGTTTTCGCCCGTCGCGACGGCCGCCACGCCGGGTACCTCGCCGCGCTGCACGGCCTCGCCCAGCAGCGTGTCGATGCGTGTCTTCATGGCTTGGCTCCCGCAAGTCCGACCGTATCCAGCGCGAAGGCGTAGCCGATCGCCACCTCGTCGAGGCGCGAGAACCGGCCCGAGGCGCCGCCATGGCCCGCGCCCATGTTGGTGTGCAGGATCACCGGCCCGCCCCCCGTCATCGTCGCACGCAGCCGCGCGACCCACTTGGCAGGTTCCCAGTAGGTGACGCGCGGATCGGTCAGGCCCGCCATCGCCAGGATCGCGGGATAGGCCTGCGCCGCCACATTGTCGTAGGGCGAGTAGGCGCGGATGGTGTTGAAAGCCGCTTCGTCGGTGATGGGATTGCCCCATTCGGGCCATTCCGGCGGCGTGAGCGGCAGCTTGTCGTCGAGCATGGTGGCGAGCACATCGACGAAGGGCACTTCGGCCACGATGCCGGCAAAGAGATCCGGGGCGCGGTTGGCGACCGCGCCCATCAGCATGCCGCCGGCGCTGCCGCCGTGACCGACGATGCGCTTCGCCGAGGTGTAGTTCGCCGCGATCAGTGTGCGACCGGCGGCGACGAAATCGTCGAACGTGTTGGTCTTCTTCTCGCGCTTGCCGTCGAGATACCACGACCAGCCCTTGTCGGCGCCGCCGCGGATGTGCGCGATGGCGTAGACGAAGCCGCGATCGACCAGCGACAGGCGATTGGCCGAGAAGGAGGCCGGCATCGCCATGCCGTAGGAGCCGTAGCCATAGAGCAGCAGCGGCGCGCTGCCGTCGCGCACCAGGTCGGCTCGATGCAGGATCGACACCGGCACCTCGGCGCCGTCCTGTGCGATCGCCGTGATGCGCGTCGTGACATAGGCGTGGGGATCGTGCCCGGACGGAATCTCCTGGCGCTTGCGCAAGGTCCGCCGCCGGGTCGCCATGTCGTAGTCGTAGACTTCCGACGGCGTCGTCATCGACGAATAGGCGAAACGCATCGTCGTCGTATCGAATTCGTAGCCGCCGATCATGTCGAGCGAGTAGGCGGTCTCGTTGAAGGCGATCGTATGCTCGGCCTGTGTGGCGAGATCACGAATCACGATCGAGGGCAGGGCATTGGCGCGCTCCAGCCGCACGAGATGACCGACGTAGAGGTCGATGCCCAGGATGTACGTGCCCGGCCGATGCGGCACCAGCTCGCGCCAGTTGGCGCGCTGCGGCGCGGAGAGCGGAGCGGTGACGATCTTGAAATCGATGGCGCCGCCTTCATTGGTCAGGATGAACAGCGCGTCACCGCGATCCGACACCCTGTAGCGCACGCCTGTCTCGCGTGGTGCGACCAGACGCGGCGCGGCATCGGGCACCGATAGATCGATCAGCCATTCTTCCGAAGTATCGTGATCGCCAACCGAGATGACGCAGAAGCGGCCGCTGGCGCTTACGCCGATATGGGTGAACCAGCCGACGTTCTTTTCCTCGTAGACGAGGACATCGTCGGACTGCGGCGTGCCCAGCCGGTGCCGGAACACCCTGAGCGGGCGGTGGTTCTCGTCGATCCGGACGTAGAAGAAGAACGAAGAATCGCGGCCCCAGACGACGCTGCCGCCGGTCTCGGTCAGCGTATCGGGCAGGTCATCGCCGGTGTCCCAGCGGCGGACGCGCAGGGTGAAGTATTCGGAGCCGCGCAGGTCCGCGCTCCAGGCCTCGAGCCTGTGGTCGGGCGAATGGCGCGTGCCGCCGAACTTGAAATAGTCGGATGCCTTGGCCAGCGCATCGCCATCGAGGATCGTTCGCATCTCGCCCCCGTCGCGCGGCGTGCGGCCGATCTGCTGGTGCTGGCCGCCCTCGCGGAACTTCCAGAGATAGGCGAAAGGCCCGTCCGGCGTGGGCACGCCGGTATCGTCCTCCTTGATGCGGCCGCGCATCTCCGCGACCAGCGTCTTCTGCAATTCTTTCGTCGGCCCGAGCCGTTCCTCGGCGTAGGCATTCTCGGCTTCGACATAGGCGCGGATGTCGGGATCGAGCAGCGACGGATCGCGCAGCACCTCCTGCCACTTCTCGTCCTTCAGCCAGGCATAATCATCCGTGACCGTGACGCCGTGCAGGATGCGCTGCGACGGCCGACGCGGCGCGATCGGAGGTTTCACCTCGGCGCTCAGTAGTTGCCGGCCTTGGCGGGCGCCTTCGCGTGCGCGGCAGCGCCGTCACCCAGCAGGCCGCGCATCTCGGCGCCCTTCGTGTCCCACCAGTCGGCAAGGATACGAACGTCCCAGCCGATGCAGAAATGCTTCACGCCCATGTCGAGATACTTCTTGGCCTGGCTGGGATCGCGCAGCTCGACGCGCGGATGCAAGCCCTTCTTCAGCGCCGTCTCGATCGTCTTCTTCTCGGCCGCCACCACGTCGGGATGGTTGGCCTGCCCGGTGAGGCCGATGCTCATCGAGTAGTCAGAGGCGCCGAACTGCACCATGTCGAGGCCCGGCACGTCGAGGACGGCGTCGAGATCGTCCACGCAGGATTTCTTCTCGACCATGATGGCGATGACGACCTCGTTCAGCGCATCGACATAGGCGGGCGAGCCACCGGTACGGACCGTGCCGACGTCGCGGCGCATGCCGACGCCCAGGCGTCCGCGGCCGCGCGCGCCCTCGGCCATCGTCGTCTCGGCGCGTACCGCGTCGACGGCGGCCTTTGCGTCCTCCACCGAACGGATGTCGGCGAACAGCACGCTCTGGAAGCCTGAGCCGATCGCGCGCATGGCCTGGTGCGTGTACTGGGTCTGCTCGATCTTGATCATGCCCGACATGCCCATCAGCTCGAACGAGCGACCGAGATTGTCGAGATCGTGCATGGTGAACGGCGCGTATTCGGCCGTGAATTCCACGTAGTCGTATTGCTTCGAATGGCCGATCAGTTCGACCAGCGTCGGCCAGGCCGACAGGATATGAGTGCCGACGGTCGGCCTGCCCGCGTTCAGCGCTTCACGGAGTGGATTGCGGCTCATCTTGTTCCCCCAGGGTGCTCGTTCGGGCTAGTGTGGCACCTTGTGCAGGGGGAGTTCCATGTTTCCGACGAGAGATAAACTGACAATCTGCTTCGCGCATGCGGCATACCAGATGAAGGACCGGTTCGATGCCCGGAATACCGGCATCAACAGCTTCCAGGTGCGGAGCTACGACGAGTTCGTGCAGAGGGTCGGCGAGGCCGATGTCGTTTCGGTCTCCGGTATGTGGAAGAACGACATCATCCCGCACGCCTCGAAGCTGAAGTTCATCCAGTCGATCAGCTCGGGCATGGACCAGTATTCCAAGGAACAGCTGGGCGCCAAGGGCATTCGCCTCGCGAGCGCGGCCGGCGTCAACGCGCGTGCCGTGGCCGAGCATGCGTTGGCGCTGATCCTCGCCGTCTTCCGCCGCATCCCCGAGGCGCGCGACAACCAGCACAAGAAGGTGTGGCGCGGCATGCTGGGCGATCTCACCCAGCGCGAGGACGAACTGGGCGGCAAGACGCTGCTGATCGTCGGCATGGGCCGCATCGGCAGTCATCTCGCCAAGCTCGCCAAGGCCTTCGACATGAAGGTGGTCGGCATCCGCCGCGATCCGAAGGCCGGCCCCAACGGCGCCGACGAGATCCATGGCATGGGTGATCTGGTGAAGCTGGTCCCGCAGGCCGACATCGTGGCGCTGACCTGCGCGCTGACGCCCGAGACGACCGGCCTGATGAGCGAAGCGGCCTTCGCGGCGATGAAGCCGTCGTCGGTTTTCGTGAACGTGGCGCGCGGCAAGGTCGCCGACGAGGCAGCCCTCATCAAGACGATGGAAGGCAACAAGATCTGGGCGGCGGCGCTCGACGTCACCGCTGAAGAGCCACTGCCGGCAGCCTCTCCGTTGTGGACGCTGCCGAATGTCTTCGTCACACCGCACACCGCGGGCGAAACGCGCGCCTATGAAGACAATGTCATCGACATCCTGATCGAGAACCTCGACCGCCTGTGGCGGGGCGAGACGACGCTCCGCAACCAGGTTCTGTAGGGCTAGCTCTCCGGCCCACGGCTCGAGAAGGACGAGTTAGTCCTTGTCCTTCTTGTTGCCGCCGCCGCCGCGCTGAGGCTGTTGCTGCGTCGGCTCGGCCTTGGGCGGCTGGGCAATCTGCTGCGGTTGCTGCTGCGGAGCCGGAGCCCGGGTTTCCTTGTCCTTCGGAGCCTGCTGTTGTTGCGGCTGAGGCTGCGGACGCGGCGGCTGAGCCTGTTGCGGCTGTTGCTGCTGGGGACGCGGCGGCTGGGCCTGCTGCTGCTGCGGGACCGCGGCGACATCGCCGACGACTATCAGGTCGAATGCCTCTTGGCCGAGACCAAGGCGCAGCAGGCGGCCGCCATCGTCCTGCCCAACACCGAACACGCTCCGGTTCACGTCGCCGACGTGATCGT